>Ga0105348_1000181_pt1 | contig 46646 bp, 43 predicted proteins | sample EN8Hudsemesocosm_2_FD_83504 | JGI IMG/M metagenome (GOLD analysis project Ga0105348, IMG submission 83504) | Methane-oxidizing microbial communities from mesocosms in the Hudson Canyon - EN8C Hudson Canyon | ecosystem: Environmental > Aquatic > Marine > Cold seeps | place: Hudson Canyon... | reverse complement strand
GTTTTGCATGGCTATGGTTAATCAGAACCAGCGCCTGTTTCTCATGAACCCCTACATCAGCATTCCGATGACCTTTCCAGCCAGCATAGTCAATAAGCCAGCCAGCAGCCAATTTCACATGGCCGTTATCAACAGGATAACAAACCAGGTCTGGGAACTTTGCCTTTAAAACCGCTGTTTTTTCAGCCGACACAATCGGATTTTTGAAAAAGCTTCCGGCATTCGGCAAACTATCAGGGTCAGGCAGTTTCGCTCGACGAACCGCTATTACTTTGTGCCTTACCTCAGAAACACTTAAACCAACTCTTTCTTGAAGCGTCTTCAGCTCACCGTAATTCAAATTAAACGGCTTTGATGTAGATAAACAAAGCCGTACATTTAAGATACAGTAGCAGCCCGGGTGACGCTTAAAGAGACTATCTCGATATGCAAACTGGCAATCATCATTTGAAAGCACTTCAAACCGTTTTGTTTGGCTATTGAAAACACGAACAGACTCAAGGACATCGGCAAGCTCAACGCCATAGGCACCTATATTTTGAACAGGCGCAGCCCCTACCGTACCGGGAATAAGTGAGAGATTTTCTAAACCATGCAGTCTTTTGTCAACTGATTCTTGCACCAATTTATCCCAGGGAACCCCGGCTTCAACATCGACTAAGACCTGGTCAGCGCCCAACTTAGAATATTCAATCCCCTGACTTTTCATGCGCAGCACTGTTTTATCTAAATAAGCAGGCAAAACCAGATTACTACCACCACCCAAAATTAAAGCCGTCTCAGCGCTAAGCGCTAAATCCTGATAAACCTCCTGCAACTCTTCTGCTGAATGAATATCAACCAAGCATTTAGCCACACACGGTAAGGCTAGAGTGTTATGCGCCTTTAAGTCTGCTTGATAAACAATTGTAGCCATTTACTTAGACCTTTTTGCTATCCTTATTAAGTGCATTCAATAAACCTTTACTTGCAGATTCAACCAAATCCAATACATGATCAAAGCCGCTAACGCCACCGTAGTAGGGGTCAGGTACGGCCAGCGCTTCGCAATCAGAATATTCTAGAAACAAAGCAAGCTTATACTGATGCTCACTGGGGCATTCGCCCTGGAGATGGCGGAGGTTTGATTCATCCATTGCCAAGATCAAGTCAAACTCTTCAAAGTCACTTGAAGCGACTTGCCGTGCCTGCAGCCTGTTTAAATCATAGCTGCGTTTTTTTGCGGCTTTTTGAGAGCGCACATCAGGTGACTTACCAATATGCCAAGCCGCTGTTCCAGCAGAATCCACCAAAAATTGATCACTCAGTTTATGCTGATCGACAAGCGTTTGAAAAACACCATGTGCAGTCGGCGAACGACAAATATTTCCTAAGCAAACAAATAAAACCTTAGTCATTGTGAAGCCTTATTCTTTGTAATAACCCTGTCCTTGAAAAACCTGGTATTTATAAAACCCAGCCTTTGTAAAACCCAATCCTTGGGCAAACCTCGTTTAGCGACTCTTATTAACTTAACGACATGAGTTCACGCAAACGAAGTAGGTCTTCTTCAGTATCAACACCTGCTGGCGGTGTAGATACAGCCAATTCAACATGAATTCCGACACCATTAGACAAAGCCCGTAGTTGCTCCAAGCTCTCTGTCTTTTCAGTCATACTGGGTGGCCAGGTAATATAATCTTTCAAAAAGCTCACCCGATAAGCATAAATACCAATATGGCGATAGTAGTTTGCGCCATTAGGCATTGTCGCCTTATCATTTACACTTTCAGTGAGTGCAGAGAAATTATCACGCGCCCAAGGAATTGGCGCCCGACTAAAATAGTTTGCCATGCCATTTCTATCAAAAATCACCTTAACAGCATTTGGATTAAACACCTGCTCAAGCCGGGTGATCTGTTCGCATAGAGTGGCAATGCCCGCCCCAAACTGTTTTGAAAGATTCTGGGCAACCTGGTCAATCACATCTGGAGGAATAAGCGGCTCATCCCCCTGAACATTGACAACAATCTCATCATCAGAAAGTTTGAGCTTTGAAACAACTTCTTCAAGCCGGTCAGTACCTGAAGGGTGCTTATCAGAAGTCATGATAACTTCTGCTCCAAAGGTTTCAACGACATCGAAGATCCTTTGATCATCCGTTGCTACAACAACTCTTTGAGCTTGTGATTTAATCGCTTGCTCATAAACATGCTGCACCATCGGTTTGCCTGCGATATCCAGCAAGGGCTTACCTGGCAGACGTGTAGATGCATAACGAGCAGGGATAATAACCGTAAATGACATAAGACTATCTCGATTTAGCTTACTAGGACTTATTTATCTAATTTTTCATCTGTTGATAAGGTACGCGCTTCTGTCTCTAACATAACAGGAATATCGTCCCTCACAGGAAATGCCAAGGCATCAACTTTACAGATCAACTCACTCTGCTCTTTGTTATAAATAAGCTCACCTTTACAGCAAGGGCAGGCCAGAATTGATAGCAATTTCTTATCCATGTATTCACCTATTCTATATCGTTTCTAAATTCTATTTTCGAGCTTCAGTTGTTTAATGACATTTCCCGCCAAGTCGCTATTTAGCTGCGCTGACACAGGTAAATACCACGCATTTTGTAAGTTAAACTGACGACACTTCACTGCATCTTTTTCAGTCATAATGATGGGCAGTGAATTCGGGAACCGAAGATCAGATATTTGATAGGCATGATGATCATTAAACGCATGCCGAACAACCTTAATACCACTGCTTTCAAGTACCTTAAAAAAACGTTCAGGATTCCCGATCGCCGCAACCGCATTCACTTCTTTAGACTGAAAGTCAGAAACTAAGCTGACATCCTTACCATTAACTGAACGCAAGTCATCAGGCTCTAGCTCCATACGATATGCAGATTGAAGCAAATTATTATGCTGCCAACTATCACCATCAACAAAACCACCATTCACAACAATGTAGTTGACTGATTTAAGGCGAGATTTTGGCTCACGTAGCGGACCAACAGGTAACAGACACGCATTACCCCATTTACGCTTACCATCAAATACGCAAATTTCTACATCTCGCTCTAGAGCATAGTGCTGAAGACCATCGTCCGAAATAACAATGTCACACCCTGTTTTTTCGAGTGCCTGCACTGCGTTCTTCCGCGACGGACTGACAAACACTGGGCAATTAACACGACGCTTCAACATTAGAGGTTCATCACCGACTTCAGATACCAGGCTAGATGAGAGCACTTCCTTTACTTCTTCTTTCCCGATAGAGCTGCCATAACCACGACTGACTACCCCCGGATGATAACCCTTCTGCCTTAGAGACTCTACAAGGTAAGCGACTAAAGGAGACTTACCCGTCCCCCCCAACGTGATATTACCTACGACGATGACAGGAATACTGGGACGATAGGACTTGGAAATATTGAGCGTATAAAGAAGTCTTCGAAGAGAAATAAGCAGATGATACAACCAAGCCAATGGGAGTAAAAAATAAAGCCACCAGGCTCCCTTATACCAAGACTCTGTAATAAATTCTGCACTCGATTTTTTCATAGCCATACCAAGCTAATTAAGGGCTCTATGACAAAATATTGCGGCCAAGTCAGACTGTCTCACCAGTGTCATCTGATAAGTTCATATTATAAAGTTTGGCATATTCGCCGCCTGCCTGAAGCAGATCCAAGTGCGTGCCTTGCTCAATAATTCGACCTTCATCCATCACCACAATTTTATCGGCATTTTCGACTGTAGACAGTCGATGCGCAATAACGATTGTGGTGCGACCTTCCATTAGCACATCCAACTCAGCCTGAATCATTTTTTCAGACTCAGTGTCCAAAGCAGAGGTCGCTTCATCCAGGATAAGTACAGGCGAGTCTTTTAATAGCGCCCGCGCAATCGCAATTCGCTGCCGTTGGCCGCCAGATAATGAAATACCATTATCTCCGACCATGGTGTCAAAACCCTTATCTTTATCTTCAATAAATGATAGAGCATTGGCTTTTTTAGCCGCATCTTCGAGTACATCAAGCGGCGCACCTTTTAGGTTCCCATACGCTATATTATTTGCCAGAGTATCATTAAATAAAGTGACCTGCTGTGTCACCAAAGAAATCTGGTCACGCAAAGAGCGTAAGGTAAATTGCTCGATAGGCGTGCCATCCAGGGTAATAGAACCTGATTCAATATCATAAAATCGAGGAATCAAGTTCGCCATAGTCGACTTACCACTTCCCGATCGACCCACCAAAGCAACCGTTTCACCCGGTTTAATGCTCAAATTTATTTTTTTCAGAACGGGTTTAGGGCTGGAGTTATATTTAAAGCTCACGTCATTAAAAATTAATTCACCTTTAACATCACTCGCAATCATTTTACCTTCATCTTTTTCCGGTGATGAATCAATCACCTGAAAAAGATCTCTTGCAGCGGCAACACCGCGTTGGATTTTCTCATTGACTTGCGTCAGTTGTCGAATTGGTTTTGCCATTGTCGATGCTGCCGCAATAATCACCACAAAACTGCCTGCAGACATGTTCCCTCTCACCTCGGGTGCTAGTGCCAACCAAACGAGAATAGAAATAGCCAGCGCGACAAGGCTTTGAATAATCGGCGTACTAATCGCCTTGGTGAGTTCCATCTTCAAACTTTGCTTTAAGTTGTAACGACTCGCTTCACCAAAGCGTGCGTTTTCGTAATCTTCACCACCAAAAATTCTGACGACACGAAAGCCCGTCACCACTTCAGATGTCACATGCGTCACATCACCGACAGAGTTCATAATACGCTTACTCAAAACTCGAAAACGTTTACTGACAAAATTCACCAAAAGACCAATAAGGGGCCCTAAAGCCAAAAAGATTAACGTTAGCTTCCAATTAGCCGAAACCATCACAATAAAAAGCCCGACAACGGTTAGACCTTCACGCACAATCACGGTAATAGCATCGGTAGTCGCTGAAGAAACCTGTTCAACATTATAGGTAATTCGAGAAATCAGATGTCCTGAAGAATTGGCATCAAAATAATGTGTCGGCAGCCTTAAGTAACGATCAAAAACTTGCGTTCGGATTTGATGAACAACGTGACGACCAACATAAGCAATATAATAACCACCTAAAAAGCCCCCCAGACCTCTCAGCATAAATAAGAATAAAATTAATGCGGGCAGTAAAAGCCGATTGTCATCGGTTGGATTTTCGACTGTTTCGATCACGAATTCGAGTGATTTAGCCATCAGAGCACTCGCTGCCGCGTAGATAGCATTACCAATAATACTTAGAATAAAGAAAAACTTGAGGGGTTTTAAATAAACAAGGAGCCTACGATAAAGCTCCCAGTTTGAGTCCTGAGTATCAGGACTTGCATCAGCACTATTTTTCATAAACAAAACTGCTCATATACACGGCCATTTAGTAAGTACGACATTCAAATTGAATACCTTAGTTGAAACAGAACTTAAGAATCAATTCGATTTCGACCGCTGAGTTGTAATACTTAACTGTACAAAACCTAGCTGACCGGCAACATCCATCACTCTCACGACATCTTCATGCGGGGTTTTTGCATCAGCAGTAATAATGAAAGGAATTTTAGTATCCCCGCCTGAGAGTTTCTGAACCGCTTTTTTTAGCGTCTCTTCCTGATTATTTACCAAATTACGCTCGTTAACCGAGTAATCACCTTTTGCACTCACGATGACTTCGATTTCTTTTGCTGCAGTTTTTGCAGGTGCCGCACTCGATTGTGGTAAATCAATTTCCAAATGGCTTTCTTTGGTAAAGGTGGTAGACACCATAAAAAAGATCAGCAACAAAAACACCACATCGATCATCGGCGTTAAATCGACTGAAACTTCTTCCCCAGCCTGTCGCTTAAATTTCAAGGGGTTTTCTCCCCTACGGTTTTTTCACTGGCACTACTCGCCTCACGATCACCATGTACAACTTCAACTAAGCGTAAAGACTCTTGCTCCATGTCGACCACAATTTCATCAACACGACGTAGAAAGTAACGATGAAAAATAAGCGCCGGAATGGCAACTGTCATACCCGCAGCGGTGGTAATCAGTGCTTCAGAAATCCCGCCAGCAAGCGCAGCCGCATTGCCAGCACCTTCAAGCTGTAATTGCGCAAAAACTTTTATCATACCGATAACCGTCCCCAACAACCCAAGAAGCGGGGTAATAACTGCAATCGTACCAAGCGCTGTTAAAAAGCGTTCCATTTCATGCACCACATGACTCGCTTCCTCCGCGATGCTTTCTTTCATGATCTCCCGACCATGTTTTGCATTCGCTAAACCTGCAGCTAAAACTCTTCCTAGTGGCGCCGCTTCTTTTAACTCTTTCAATTTACGAGCACTTAACTCTTTCTTTTTAATCCAGCCCCAAAGGTCCTGAACCAGAGATTTTGGTGCTAAACGACTAACACGTAAAGTCCAGAAACGTTCAATAATAATTGCCAGCGCCAAAACCGAACAAAGCAACAATGGGAACATAATAATGCCGCCCGGCTTTAATAAATCCAACACTTAGAATTCTCCCCGAATTATTTATTGTAGTAACTAAAAAAATGACAAAATTAACAACCAAAAAAGTGGCTTAATTTTTAAAGTTGCTACTTTAGCACAAACTGAAGTTTAGAAAAGCTTGTTAAGTTTTAGCTTATCTCTTTTTCTATTTTTGCAGCCAAAAAAACGACTCATTATGCCGATATTTTTTTACCGTCATAAATTTCCCACTTTCTTCATCCGGATAAAAGCTCAAGGCACCATCCAAGGCGGTATTATGAGTTTTTGCTCCAAACTTTCTCACTCGCTCAAGAACGGTTTGGTGTGGGTGATTAAAACGATTCAAATACCCTGATGAAAAAACCACATCAGAGGGCAATACATGCTTAAGTAAGGCATAGTTTGTCGCATTCACCGAACCATGATGGCCCGCAATTAATACATCAGCTTTTAATTTATGCCGATATCGCTTAACCAATTCATATTCAGCTTTGCCTTCTAAGTCGCCCATAAATAAAAACACTTTACCCTTCAAAGTGAAACGGATAACGCATGAGTGATTATTTGAAGAAAAAACTGCTTGCCCAGCAGCGTCTGGAAAAGGATATAAAACCTCTATCAAACCTTGCGCCTTTTCCCACCTCATACCTGTTACGCAAGGCCGCATGACATTTTGACCCAACACCTGATATTCAGGAAGTCGAGCAAGCTCTCCCACCCATGCCTCTTTCGGTTTTAAACTTTCCAAAAGCGATGACAAGCCTCCTACATGATCTAAATCGCCATGACTCACGATAATGCCCGTCATATTATTCAAGAGTTGAAAGCTTCTCAAATAAGGCAAAATAGCCGAATCCTTAGTCGACATCGACCCAAAAGCAGGCCCTGTATCGTACAGCCAAAACTGGTTGGCCCATATCATCGATACGGCTAGCCCCTGACCGGAATCAAACACTAAGACTGCGCTCTTATCTATCACTGTCTTGGCAGGCACAAATACAAATAATGCTAGTATTAACATTAGACACACAGACATAAACTTAAGACGGCTAAATACGATTATCACCAATAAACATAACAAGATACCACTAATTAAATAAGCCGACCTCTCAATGGATTCATGCCGATAGACTGCAGAGAGGGAGTCTAAAAAAGTCATTAATATATGTATACATTCATTTAGAAAAGCGAAACCGAAACGCGCACTATCTATATCGATGAAAGAAACAGCTAAAGACAATAGAGAACCCGGAAGAACGATTAACGATACCCAAGGAATAGCAATTAAATTCGCCAAACTATTTGACAAACTATGCGGTAAACCCAGATAACTATTCACCGGTATCAGACCAATAAATAACACTGTTTGCACCAGCCAGAAACCCAGCCACGCCGATTGGTTTCTTTTAGAAAAACTGGTTAAGAACAATAACAAGGCGACACAAATAAAAGAAAACCAGAACCCGACATTCAAGGTTGCGAGTGGATCAAGTAACAAAACCACAGTCAAAGCCAGCAAATATGCCCGCCATCGACTCGAAGCCATGAACCCGGAAATATAAATCAGTGCAAGCACACACATCACCCAGGCACGCTGAGATGAAGCACTAAAACCAACTAAAGAAATATAAACTAGGCCAATCCCCGAGACCAAGATCAAACTTTTTTTAGTTTTTGGCAAACAAAAAAATAAACCGATTAAAATAACACCCACATGCAAACCAGAGATAGCCATAAGATGCTGCGTTCCAGTCATACTTAACACACGATTATCTTCTGAAGAAATGCCTGAGCGTTCGCCTAATATTAATGCGGTTAATATTCCACGGTGCTCGTACCCACTTAGAGCAATATTTAAATGATTAGAGATAGCCAAGCGAAACAAGACAAAGCCTTGATGAATAGTCTGACCTAAACTTAAATAAGGCTGGCTAATGCTTCGCGGCTTAAGACTCTCAAGGATCAAACCAGTGGCTGAAATCCTCTGGTGAAATAAATACCGCTCATATGAGCCTCCAACCGGATTAACGGTTCCATGAGGCCTTTTCAAGCGCACAATAAAATCAAACCCGCCTTTTTGTAAATCGATGTCCATCGAATGCGGCCAACGCAATAGGAAACGCTGGTCATCAACCTTTTCAGAAGTGGACCTGAAAGAAAGTACACAAAACTCTGCCACCGAATAGCGCTCGCTCACTCGAGGTAATGAGCAAAGATAAGCCTCTAATTGAACCCTTTGGCCCTCAAGCGCTTCAGGTAAAATAGTAGATGAGTGCCTATTTGCCTCTATATTCGCATAGCTATAGCCCAACAATAGGAATAAAACAGGCCAAAATAGCTTGATACGAGGCAGAAGAAACAAACTAAACAAAGGCAAAATATAAATATAGCAGGGTAACAAAAAACCACTACAATAGAGTATGATAACGCCTGCACAAAATGCGGCCATCCAGATAAACATAAACTCTTCCTTGAGTTTGAACGTTAATTCATAGATTTAGACTTAATAGACTAGAAGTTATGCCTAAAGATTTTATTAAAAAGCACTTACCTGATCCTGAATCGATCAAGAATAATAAATCCTTACGCTTTTTAGGCCCGTTAATTCATGAGCCTAACCTATGGCACTTGAATCGCCATTCTGTGATCAAGGCATTTGCAATAGGCTTATTCTGGGCATCTCTGCCGATACCTTTTCAAATGATAGCCGCCGCTTTTTGCGCCCTTCGCTTTAATGCCAACCTACCGCTATCACTCGCACTATGCTGGATTAGTAACCCGCTCACCATGCCACCGCTTTTTTATTGTGAGTATTTACTCGGCGCCTGGATTCTTGATATCCCGGCCTCACCATTTGAGTACGAGCTTTCATTCGCATGGATGAAAGAGAAATTATTTGAAATTGGCATTCCTATGTATTTTGGCTCACTGGTAACAGCCATCATTTCAAGTATCGGAGGGTATTTTCTTATTAATGCAGCCTGGAAGAAGAGTACTTTGCGAAAGTGGAACCGTAGAGTAGAAATGAGAAAGGCTAAAACAAAAAATAGCGCTTAAGCTTTTTCTAACTCTCTACTTTTTCTAGTTCTCTAAGAGAGCCCTCTTCCATCATCATGACCCGGTCCATTTTATGAGCCAACTGGGTATCGTGAGTGACGATCACAAAACTAGTACCTAGCTTTTCCTTGAGATTAAGCATAATAGTCTGAATTTTTTTAGCCGTCGTTTCATCCAGATTACCCGTAGGTTCATCCATCAACACACACTTTGGCTCATTAACCAAGGCTCTGGCTATCGCAACACGCTGACGCTCACCACCAGAAAGCTCTGAAGGTTTATGCTCCACCCGGCTAGACAAACCCACCATCCCCAACATTTCTAAGGCTTTTGCATTTGCTTTTTTACGTGAGACCCCAGCTATATATAAAGGCATCGCGACATTTTCAAGCGCGGTAAACTCGGCCAACAAGTGATGAAACTGATAAACAAAACCTAAATGTTTATTTCGTAGACGCGTTAACTTTTTTTCTGAGCAAGCACTCAAATCGGTGTCACAAAGACTCACCTGACCTGCGGAAGCTTTATCCAAGCCTCCTATAATATTGAGCAGTGTCGTCTTACCCGAACCCGAGCTGCCCAATACGCTAACAGACTCGCCTTCCAGAAGTCGAAAATTCAAATCATTAAAAATACACAAAGCATTAACCGCCTCATCATATGTTTTACTGATTCCTTTTGCCTCAATAACAATATTACTCATAACGTAAGGCCTCTGCAGGCTGTACTTTAGAGGCACGCCAAGCGGGATAAAGTGTTGCAAGCAAGCTCATTACCAGAGCTGAACCAGTAACGATAGCCACATCCTCTTTCACTAACTGTGAAGGCAAGTCACTAATAAAATAAACATCCGGATTAAGAAATTGAATTTGCATGATCGTTTCGATGCCATGAATAATTTCACTGACATTTAAAGATAAAAGCACACCTACTGCCGTACCTACAAGCGTCCCCACAATCCCAATATAGGCTCCTTGAACGATGAATATCCCCATAATAGCTTTCGGGGTGGCCCCCATCGTCCTCAAAATTGCAATATCCGCTTTCTTATCCGTTACCACCATGACCAGTGTTGAAATAATATTAAAGGCAGCAACAGCGACTATCACCATAAGCAACAAACCAATCATGGTTTTTTCCATACGAATCGCCTGGAACAAATTACCATGTGTACGCGTCCAATCAATGCTATAAAAACCGGCATCCAGATCGCGCGCTATCTGCTTGGCAACATAAGGGGCATCAAATAAGTCATTCATTTTAAGTCGAAGGCCATGAACTGAACCCTTCATACGTAGAATTTTTGCCGCATCATCCATATGAATCATCGTCAGAGAGGCATCCAGATCGGCCCCCACTTTAAAAATCCCTTTCACCGTAAAACGTTTTAAACGAGGAAATACACCTGCTGGGGTCAAAGAGGCTTCTGGAAGCACGACAGTCACTTTATCGCCAATACCCAAATTCAACTGTCGCGATAATATTTCACCCACAATTATGCCAAACTCACCTGATTTAAGCGCACCTAAAGAGCCTTGAATCATATGTTTGGTGATAATAGATACTTGCGCCTCTTCTTCCGGCAAGACGCCATTTAGTTGAACTCCATGCACGGCACCATTGCGGGTCACCATACCTTGAGCATTAATAAAAGGTGCTGCTGCGAGCACTTTAGGGTGCTTGCTTACCTGCTCTTCGATACTTTGCCAATCCCTCATATCCGCATAAGGCTTAATCACCGCATGCGGGACCATCCCTAAAATTCGTTGCTGTAGCTCACGATCAAAGCCATTCATGACAGACAGGACGGTGATTAATAGCGCCACACCAATAATCAAACCGACCATTGACGTTAGCGAAATGAAAGAAATAAAGTGATTTCGGCGCTTCGCAGATGTATAGCGAAGGCCAATAAGAACTGGATAGAATTTTAGCATCGCGAGATTAAACCACACTGCCATTTGTCAAACAATGATTAATACAAACCTAGTCGTAAAATACCTCACAGATTACAAATCATTTCTGTGAACAAGCATTTTTTTTGCTTTACTATAGTAAGGTGAACACCTAAGTTAAGATTATCAAAACAGATAGAGTAGTGGCAAAAGCAATGACTGACAAAATTAGAACTATCAAGCAATTAGCAAATCGTCGTCAATATTTCCGACTTGAAGATAAAGCGTCGATAGAAGTCACTGCCATGTCAAACAGACTCTCTGCTGAAGAATGCTTTGAGCTAGGGCCTGAATTTGGACTGATTTCAGAGTTCCAACTATTAGATGTTGAGTCAAAACACCTATTAAGAGCGGTGACAGATAAAGATAAAAATTTGGGACAATTTCTGAAAATAATGAACAGAAAGCTAGATTCGCTTTCCAGCGTACTCTCACTGACCAATCAAGCTATACCGCAAAATAGCATCCGAGACATCAATTTAAGTGAAGGCGGGCTTTCCTTATCTAGCAACTCTCATTACCAAGACGACCAGAAAGTAGCCATAAAATTAATACTACTGCCCAGTTACAGCGGTTTGATATTAGACGGCAAGGTCTTATCTTGCATTGGCAATGATGCGCCCTATGTTTCACACATTGAATTTACAAACATATCCGAAGCACACCAACAACTCATTGCACGACATATTATGAGAAAACAAAGCAATAAGAAGCAGTAAGAACAAAACCAATTTACTAGCAGGAACAAGAGCCCAAACATGTCCAACATAAAAGCGATAAACGCTTGCCTTCAACAATTGAATCATATAATCCTAGGCAAGGATCATGAAATCAAGCTGGCTTTAACCTGCATATTAGCAAAAGGTCACCTCTTGATTGAAGACCTTCCTGGAATGGGGAAAACCACTTTATCCCATGCCTTGGCAAATAGTTTAAGCCTCAGTTATCAACGCATACAATTCACAAGCGACCTGCTACCCGGAGATGTATTAGGCCTGAATATTTTTGACAGAAATAAAGGGGCTTTTCATTTTCAACCCGGCCCAATTTTTTCGAATGTCATCCTGGCCGATGAAATTAACCGTGCCACACCCAAAACACAAAGCGCCTTACTTGAAGCGATGGAAGAAGGACAAGTCACACACGAAGGCGAAACCCGCCCCTTACCGCAACCCTTTTTTGTGATTGCCACACAGAACCCAAGTGATCAAGCAGGCACACACCCCTTACCGGAGTCCCAACTTGACCGCTTCATGATGCGCATTAGCTTAGGCTACCCGAGCGCGGAATATGAGAAACAACTATTAAAAGGCAGTGATCGACGCAAGCTAATTTCCCAACTCCAAACCTGCCTGCAAAGTGATACACTAGAGAAAATCCAGCAACTTGTCGGCAAAGTGAAGTGCGCTGACAGCCTAATTGATTACCTCTACAGACTCGTCGCGTTCAGTCGACATAATATCAGCAGTGAGCATTTGAACGCCTCACACGGGTTATCTCCCCGCGCTGCGATATCATTATTACATTGCGCCAAAGCATGGGCACTAATTGATGGCAGAAACCATCTTTTACCCGACGACATCCAGGCCGTTTTCCCGAGCGTCGCAGAACACCGTATCAGCAATGGCCACTGCCTGGCGAACAGCCCTTTAAGTCAAAACATCCTCGAATCAGTTGATATTTTCTGAATTATCCCCATCTATGAGCTAACTATTTTAAAGCTTTTTTCTTTCACTACCGCATTTAATCAAGGACTCCCTTTTATGAGCGAGATAAAACACGCCAAACTACTAATTCTAGGTTCGGGACCTGCCGGCTACACTGCAGCCGTTTACGGCGCACGCGCCAACTTAAACCCAGTGATGATTACCGGCATACAAGCAGGCGGTCAATTAACACAAACAACAGATGTTGATAACTGGCCTGGCGATGTAGAAGGCTTACAAGGTCCTGAATTGATGCAAAGAATGCAGCAGCATGCTGAACGCTTTGACACTGAAATTATATTTGACCACATCAACAAAGCTGACCTGAGCGAAAAACCATTTCGTTTGACCGGAGACTCTGCTGTATACACTTGCGACGCGCTAATCATCGCCACAGGCGCATCGGCCATGTACTTAGGTCTGGATTCTGAAGAAAAGTTTGCAGGCAGAGGCGTCAGTGCCTGTGCAACGTGTGACGGTTTCTTCTATCGCAATCAGACTGTATGCGTTATCGGTGGTGGTAACACTGCAGTCGAAGAAGCGCTATACCTGTCTAATATCGCAAAAGAAGTTATCTTGATTCATAGACGAGACAGCTTGCGTTCTGAAAAAATCCTTCAAGACAAACTGTTAGAGAAAGCCAAGAACGGCAACATTCGTATCGAGTGGAACCACACCCTGGAAGAAGTCCTGGGTGATGACGCTGGCGTCACAGGCGTAAGAATCAAATCAACAGAGTCTGGTGACGAAAAAGAATTGGACGCAACAGGCGTATTTATAGCCATTGGCCACAAACCTAATACTGATCTGTTTAACGGGCAACTGGACATGAAAAATGGTTATTTAACCATCAAATCCGGCTTAAACGGTGGCGTAACAAGCACCAGCATCCCTGGTATTTTTGCAGCTGGCGATGTAACTGACCAAGTCTATCGCCAGGCAATCACCTCAGCAGGCTTTGGCTGCATGGCCGCACTAGATGCTGAAAAGTTTCTAGACGAAGAATAAGTCATGACAGCTATTCTGGCTCTCCCTAGCCGGAATAGCTGTCATAGAGACAGGCAGGATAATCGGCAGCCAGAATCTCTCGATAGACTAGCCTGACGAAAGCGTCCCAGATAAACACTTCCGGGAACATCAAGACTTTCACTTTTCGAAGCATCCATATTAAAAAACTTATGTACACCTACGGAAACCTGTGTGACCAATATCCCCTGGCTCAATGACTCTCTAGAATTCCCGTCTCCCGACACTGCTCTAGTCGAACCAGACGGGCTTTTGGCAGCAGGCGGAGACCTCTCTACTGAACGCCTTATCGAGGCCTATAAGCAGGGTATTTTTCCCTGGTATTCAGATGACCAACCCATTCTATGGTGGAGCCCTAACCCCCGCTGCACACTAAAACCCGAGCAAGCCTACACCTCCAAAAGCCTAAAAAAACACATCCGAAAAACTAAGCCGAGGCTCAGTTTTGACTTAGCGTTTGAAGATGTCATACACCATTGCACAAGACTCAATTCAGACGACGGGACCTGGATCACCAGAGAGATGGAAGAAGCTTATATCGCACTACATCATCTAGGTATAGCACATTCAGTTGAGGTATGGGAAAACAACGAACTAACAGGCGGTTTGTATGGCCTGGCTATTGGTCGCTGCTTTTTTGGTGAATCAATGTTTTCACTCAAACCTAATAGCTCAAAAGTTGCATTTACCTCTCTTTGCGCCCAACTGCACCAATGGGACTATGCCTTAGTAGATTGCCAAGTTGAAAACCCTCACTTACTTTCCTTAGGTGCAAACTGTATCGATAGAACAGATTTTTTAACTATACTAAGAAACAACATTAACCAAAAGCCCAGGCCTCATGAATGGTGCTTCAACCTTTTTGATCAACAAGTGAACTAAATGCATAACTCACTTAAACCATTCACCGCTCTGACAAATAAATACACCTGGCGAATATTTTTGAGATTCGACTTAGAATCTGCTGGACAAGCAACGATATGACAGACTTACGCGACCTACTCTTTTATGCCACGCCAGAGCATGACTGCAGTTATATCCCAGAGCAAAAATCAACGACTATTTTTGCAGACCCCGACGCCAAAATAGACGCTATTATTTACAGCGAATTATCAGAACTTGGTTTCCGTCGAAGCGGTCAACATTACTATCGACCCAATTGCGAGCATTGCCATGCGTGCACACCCATTCGCGTACTAGTCAATGACTTCAAGCCCAGCCGAAGCCAGAAACGGGTTTTAAAGAAAAACTCTCACCTAAAATTTCAGATCATGCCCGCAGACTTCCATGAAGACCATTACCTGCTTTATGAAAAGTACATTTTAAGACGACATGCGGATGGCGACATGTACCCACCAAGCAGAGAGCAATTCCGCTCTTTTCTGGTAAATGGGCATAGCAGCACTCAATTCATTGAATTATCCAGTGACGGACACTTGTGCGGCGTTGCTGTATGCGACCAGCTTCAAGATGGCTTATCTGCCATTTATTCATTTTTTGATCCTGACTATGCAAGCCTAAGCTTAGGCACCTTCGCTATTCTCTGGCAGATCCAAGAAGCACAGCGCCGTAACTTAACTTACCTGTATCTAGGATATTTCATAAAAGAATGCAGAAAAATGTCTTATAAGAACCAGTTTACGCCTTTTGAAGCTCGAATAAATGATCAATGGATGACAGAAAAGCAGCTAAAACTCCATGCAGAACAGCTTTCTTTCTCTGATCAATAAATAAACATTTTGCGTAATCCTTCGGATTCAGGCAGAATGTCGCACTTTTCTTGTAAGCAAGTTTATTTTCAGCGAATCGATTCATGCGGTGACACTTAACTTGTAGACCAAATACACGCTCAAATTATTAATGAGGTTACGCTTTAATGGCGAAAGAAGATGTCATTGAAATGGAAGGGACAATTATAGACACCCTTCCAAACACCATGTTCAGAGTTGAACTGGAAAACGGTCATATTGTTACCGCCCACATTTCTGGAAAAATGAGAAAGAATTATATTCGAATTTTGACTGGAGATAAGGTTAAAGTCGAAATGACACCTTACGACCTGTCAAAAGGCCGTATTACATATCGAGCTCGATAAATAATACGACACGCAATTAAATGTGTGAAACGCCATTTAATTAGACATAAAAAAAGAGACAAATATTATTTGTCTCTTTTTTGTTGTGCCTATCATACAACTAATTTAAATAGCTGCAGATAATTTCTGCCGAAGCAGAACTAAGCTGCCACCTCTTCGAAGTCAAAGACAATCTCACCCTTGACTAGGTTAATATGAACATCTCCACCCTCTGACAAACTACCAAAGAGTATTTCTTCTGCAAGCGGCTTCTTAATATCTTCCTGAATCAGGCGAGCCATAGGTCGTGCCCCCATCCTGTCATCATAGCCTTTTTCAGCCAGATGAGTCTTCACCTCGTCATCCACATGCAATACGACATTCTTACTATCTAACTGCACCTGAAGCTCCATTAAGAATTTTTCGACCACATAACAGACGGTCTCACGCGAAAGTGTTGCAAACGGAATAATGCTATCCAAACGATTTCTGAACTCTGGCGTAAAGACCTTAGTTAACGCCTCCATACCGTCGCTAGAGTGATCCTGCTCACTAAAACCAATTGAGCGGCGACTTATCACTTCCGCCCCGGCATTAGTTGTCATTACCAGTACAACATGACGGAAATCTGCTTTTCGGCCGTTATTATCAGTCAGCGTTCCATGATCCATAACCTGCAAGAGTAAATTGAACACCTCTGGATGCGCTTTCTCGATCTCATCAAGCAATAACACACAATGAGGATTCTTGTTAACAGCCTCAGTCAGTAAACCGCCCTGATCATAACCAACATAACCAGGAGGCGCTCCAATTAAGCGACTTACCGTATGTCGCTCCATATACTCTGACATATCAAAACGCACCAACTCAATACCAAGCACGGTAGCAAGCTGTTTAGTCACTTCTGTTTTACCTACACCAGTCGGCCCCGAGAACAAGAAACATCCATCTGGCTTTTCAACAGACTTCAAACCGGCACGCGAAAGCTTAATTGCCGTCGACAAAGACTCTATTGCTTTATCTTGACCAAACACCAGCATCTTGAGGTCACGATCTATATTTCTAAGCATATCTTTATCCGATGTCGAAACATTTCTAGGCGGTATTCGAGCAATTTTCGCCACGACATCTTCAATATCACTTACATCAATAACATCTTTACGCTCACTTTCCAGCAGTAGTCGCTGACCCGCACCGGCTTCATCAATAACATCGATGGCCTTATCTGGCATATGCCTATCGGTAATGTAGCGATCTGCCAACTCAGCGGCCGAGCGCAGTGCTTCATTGGTATAAGTCAGTTCATGATGCTTTTCAAACTGAGTCTTTAAACCTTTGAGAATTTTAATCGTATCCTCAACATCCGGTTCATTAACATCGATTTTTTGAAAGCGTCTAGCCAATGCGCTATCTTTCTCAAAAATACCTCTAAACTCGGTAAATGTTGTCGATCCAATGCAACGTATTTCACCAGTGCTCAACAAAGGTTTAAGAAGATTTGATGCATCCATCACACCGCCTGATGCAGAGCCTGCACCAATGATTGTGTGTATTTCATCAATAAATAAAATGGCATGCTCACGTTTTTTCAACTCAGCCAACAAGGCTTTGAAGCGCTTTTCGAAATCGCCTCGATACTTAGTTCCCGCCAACAAGGCACCCAGATCAAGCGAGTACACCTCTGCATCGGCAATAATTTCAGGTACATTTCCATCTACAATTTGCTTGGCCAAACCCTCTGCTATAGCAGTTTTACCCACACCCGCTTCACCAACCAATAAAGGATTATTCTTACGTCGACGCGCCAGAATCTGCACCACACGGTCCACTTCTTTTTCTCGCCCGATTAATGGATCAATTCGGCCCAAACTGGCCTGCTCATTCAAATTGGAGGCATAACTCTCAAGCGGGTTACTCTGAGAGCCTTCTTCTAAGCCTTCCTCAGCAGCAGACTCATTATCGCCTTCCTGCTCAGATTCTGAATGACCGGGTATTTTTGATATACCGTGCGAGATGTAATTAACAACATCAATTCGCGCTATATTTTGTTTTTTCAGAACATAGACAGCCTGACTTTCTTGCTCACTAAAGATAGCAACAAGAACATTTGCGCCAGTAACCTCTTTCTTTCCAGATGACTGGACATGAAAAACGGCTCGCTGTAAAACACGCTGAAAGCCTAATGTAGGCTGTGTTTCACGTTCCTCATCAGACGCAGGAATAAGTGGCGTCGTTGAATCGACAAACTCCGTCAACTCATCCCGGAGGTCAGATAACTCTGTACCACAGGCCCCTAAAACTTGCAGAGCTGCATCATTATCCAGAAGAGCAAGTAATAGGTGCTCAACGGTCATAAACTCATGACGTTTTTCACGTGCATTCTTAAATGCATCATTTAACGTCAACTCCAGGTCTTTACTTAACATCTCTCACCCCAGAAATCATTCTCAATGAATATCATATTTTTCCTAATCACACCCACTTTTACCAATCTACCAACTTACACTTGTTTCATTTCACACAAGAGAGGGTGATCACATTCAGCAGAATATTGGTTCACTAGCGCCACTTTCGTTTCGGCAATATCCCGTGTAAAAACACCACAGACCGCCTGCCCTTGTGTATGCACAGCCAACATTATTTGGGTTGCTTTTTCTTCACCTATAGAAAAAAACTTTAATAACACCTCAATCACAAAATCCATCGGTGTGTAGTCATCATTTAACATAATAACTTGATACATAGATGGGCGTTTAAGGGCCGGTTTAACAGGAGCCACGAGTAGCCCATCATCATGATGGGGATCACTTTTGGTTCCTTTAACTAATACTAGTCGACAATCTTGGTTTTTACTCATAGTTAGATACGTTTTTTTACATTTCTCTTTATTTGGGGGTAGTTCTCTATTTTGCAACAATTAATAAAATAAAGAAAAACATTCACAAAAAAATACCTCCAAAAGGTAAATCTCCTTCATATCTTTTAAGTAAAGCCCTTGACTCCTGCTAAAAAATATTCAACAGTATTCGACGGGTGCAGAATGCATCACAGGGCCAATAAAAATAACATTTCAGGCATCTGATTAGTCTTTGTTTTTGTGTCATTCAATTCGCGCACTTAATGCACCTCTCAGGTGCAAAACGAACATAGTCATATGCACGAGACACGGGAGTCGATATGCCTCAAGGTACAGTTAAGTGGTTTAATAACGCCAAAGGATTCGGTTTCATCATTGAAGACGGTGAATCAGAAGATCTATTTGCACATTTCTCATCAATCCAAATGGAAGGCTATAAAACGCTGAAGGCTGGTCAAGCTGTCCACTTTGAGAAACAACCTGGCGATAAAGGGTTTCACGCAGTAAATATTACTGCCGTCACTCAATCCTCTTCGAGTCCATCACCAAACATACACTCAGTTGATCATAACGAGTTTATTTCTGTAGATGAAGCACCTGCAAACTTCCAGGAACAAACAGTTAAACACGACGAAATCGAGCAAACACAAGAGACTAAGGCAACAGATAAAACCTTTTCTGCATAAACCGCAGAAAAAATGCATTTTATTTAGCGCTATTTATTTTGATCAGCAACAGCCCTATTACTGAACCCTCAGTACAGGGTTGCTTGCCCTGATGAAAGCTATGCAAGCAATCACACAGACCAACATATCCAAGTAAGCATACTAAAAACAGCCCTCAAACATTCATCTAAGCCCCCCACCTAAACTTTCCTAGCAGTCAGAAACAGGACAGCGTAGTATGTGCGAATGGCGACAATATACTTACTCAACAAACCCTTTCAGGTTTTATCCCAGTTCACTGATTCTGAACAACGCAGTACCCTTGCGGACTTCATTGATACCCCTAATATATACCCGGCTGGCCGCCTAGATTACGATTCAGAAGGCTTAATCATTCTAACTGGCGATGGCGCAATGCAAGCCAGAATCGCAGAGCCAAAACATAAGCTAAGTAAAACATACTGGGCACAAGTAGAAGGACTAATTACGCCTGAAGCACTTAACCTACTCCAAGCAGGCGTGACATTAAAAGATGGCATTACCCGCCCAGCAAAAGCCAGCGCGATACCTCCTCCTAATATTTGGCCTCGCACCCCCCCAATCCGCGAAAGAGCGACGCAAACCACGTCATGGGTAGAACTTAGCATCACGGAAGGGCGAAACAGACAAGTTAGAAGAATGACGGCAGCGGTAGGCTTTCCAACACTTCGGCTCATTCGCACTAGCATAGGCCCCTGGTCACTAGATAGCCTGGCACCAGGCGAACATAAAACCTTAAACGTCCACCTACCTGCACCCAAGAAGCCCTCAAAAAAACATCATAAGAAGCGTTATTAAAAATAATTCCTGGATGATTTTCAAGATGCTTGGATTCTGTAAATTTTCAATGCTATTATCCCATCCATAATAATTAAATCTATAATAAACCACACTCTTCTCGAACTTGCTTCCTGAAAAGATTCTAACAATTTATAAAATGAATGGAGAGCCCATCATGGCGATCGAACTACCCGCACTTCCGTATGCAATTGACGCCCTAGCACCACACATTTCACAAGAGACGCTAGAGTTTCACCATGGTAAACACCATGCAACTTATGTTACTAAATTAAATGCTGCTATCCCTGGCACTGAATTTGAAGGTAAATCTCTAGAAGACATCATCAAGACTTCAAGCGGCCCAGTATTTAATAATGCAGCTCAGATATGGAATCACACATTCTACTGGAACTGCCTAAGCCCAAATGGTGGCGGCGAACCAAGCGGCGCAGTTGCTGACGCAATTAACACAGCTTTCGGCTCGTTTGCTGACTTTCAAGCTCAGTTTAACGATAAAGCTGTAAACAACTTTGGCTCAAGCTGGACATGGTTAGTTAAAAACAGCGATGGCTCTTTAGAAATCGTAAACACCAGTAATGCCGGCACACCAATGACAGAAGGCCAAACAGCATTATTAACCGTAGATCTTTGGGAGCATGCTTACTATATTGATTTCCGTAATGCGCGACCTAATTACCTAGCTGCATTCTGGAAACTAGTGAACTGGAACTTTGTTGCAGAAAACCTAGCCTAAGCTTCAAGTCAGCTGAACCTTGCACACCTAAAGTACAAGATTCATAAGAAATAAAAAAGCCAAGATTTATCTCTTGGCTTTTTTATTTATACTTAGACTTTCTAATATTGCCTACTTTACCGGCATGCCTTTATAGATATCATTAATCCCGGGTTTTTCGAGTTCTTCAAGCTCCTCAACATCCATACCATTACTCGCTTTAATGGCCAAGTTAAGACTCCATAACTCATCAAACTTCTCTGTGGTAACCGCCCTGTTTGCCTCTTTGTCTCGCAATATAGTTGGCTTTAGAAAGACGATCAGATTTTGTTTTTTCACTTCTGTCGATTCACTTCTGAACAGGCGACCTAACCAAGGAATATCACCAAGTAATGGCACCTTGCTTTGAGTTGTCGTCACATCATCACGAATCAAACCACCCAAAACGATCGTTTCACCGTTATCAGCTAAGACATTAGTCTTGATTTGGCGTTTTGAGGTGATAATATCAGCACCAGCCGTTGATGGAGACACACCTGATATCTCTTGCTCAATTTCCAAACGAACAAGATTACCCTCACTAATACTAGGCGTGACAATTAACTTTACCCCAACATCCTGACGCTCTATCGTCGTAAACGGATCTGCAGTTCCCGCACCTGAGGATGTCGACTGACCCGTTATAATAGGAATATTCTCACCCACAATAATAGATGACTCCTGATTATCCATGGTAATTACTTTAGGAGTAGATAGCACATTTGCGGTCGCATCCCCCTCTAAAGCCTGAATAAGCGCCCCCCAACTCACACCACTATCACTCTCTTGACCGATCCCCAGAGTTATACCATCGGAAGGACTCAAACCAGACAAAGCGGAAGCCGAGTCAGAACTCGAACCTGAATCATTTGCAACAAGTGCCCCCAATACATTTGCAGCACTTACACCCGCATCACTAAAACTAGTCAACACACCAGGAATTGCCGCCCCTTTATCGTATAAAGCCCACTGAATCCCGAAGCGATTATTTGTATCATCCCGAACCTCAACAATAGCCGCCTCAATTAGCACCTGAGCACGACGAACATCTAACTGATCAATTACACCTTCAAGCTCCTGAATAACCGAAGGCTCAGCACGAAGCACTAAAGCATTTAAACCTTCATCCGCATACACACTTGCTTCCGTTTTTTGAGATTTACCTTTGCCTTTAGCACCCTCACTACTAATATCGCCCATCAGACCTTTTAATAACTCAGCAAGATCTTCAGCATCAGCATGCTTCAAACGAATAACTTTAGTTTTACCTCCTGTTGACGAGGGCTGATCAAGCTTCGTAATAAGTCCACGCATTTTTTCTCTAAAAGACTCATCACCCCGAAGAATCAAGCGATTACTACGCTGGTCCGCAACCACACTAAATTTGTTTGCCGCGCCTTTTCCCTTAGATTTCCCCAGCTCACTTGGCGCTAACTCTTCAAGTAGCTTCACCATATCACCAACCCAGGCTTCTTTAAGCTGGACAACCTCTAACTCATATTTTGACGGGCTGTCCAATTCATCAATAATTTTACTAATGCGCCGTATATTAGCCAAATGGTCACTGATTATTAATGCATTTGCTGCCGCCACGCCAGCCAAATGACCATACTTCGCAACCATTGGCCGTAAAATGGGTACCAACTCCAATGCCCGTGCATTATTCACTTGTATCACTCGCGTAACAATTTGCTCAGAAGGTACTTGCTTCATAAACTTATCATTCTGCGCACTCTGCTTAGCATCGTTCTGTCGAATAATCTTGATTACATCCTTGCCCGGAATAGCAGCAAAACCATGCACACCAAGAACCGCCAGAAACATCTCATAAACAGAGGCCTTATTCATCGACGAGTTCGAAACAACCGTCACCTTTCCTTTAACACGAGGATCGATAACGAAACTATAACCCGTAATATCGGCAACCTGAGTTACAAAGGCTCGTACATCAGCGTCCTTAAGATTGACTTTCCAAGTCTGCTCCTCTGCTTGTACATTCATCGCAATAACGAACGCCAAGCCTAGTAAAATTTTCAAGGGATTCGTCATAAAAAACGCCACATTAAATGCTTTTACATTGAGCAATCTATGTCTCACTATCTGTAATGTATATTTCATAACATCCACTTTATATCTAAGTCATTCTTTTTTCCGGACTTATGTCCGAAAATATTATTATCGCAAAGGGTAGTTGATATAAAAGCTCGCGCCATCACGTACAATCTCAACCTCTAAACTACCTTGCTCATACAAGCTCTTCATTAAATTCTTATCTTTCTTAACATCGCCCAGAGAGTGTCCATTTACAGAACGAATCACATCCCCTTTCTTCAAATTCAGACCTGAAAGCATTGGATTTCCACCCCGGTAAACATAACCATCACCCGTTGCCGACAAACCCACTGACGTCAACGCAGCGTCAGGATTTTCAGACAAGCGCTTAGCGGCTTCATCAATAAACTGCTCAGGCGTGTCTACTTTCTTTATTCTCGCTTGACTAGACTTCTTTTTATTGGGTGACCCCTTAGAAATTGAGTTTTCTTTCCCTAGAGAAACATCATCAAAAGCTAGCGTTTCTAACTTGCCATTTCGACGCAACAAAATTCGATCACTATAAACCTCTTCAAGCGTTGCATTTCCAGGCATTTTATCACCAAGCCCGTAATAGTCTGATGATTTACCGATCTCTTCAACTATAGCACCGGATGCACCACCTTGCTCGGCAGTAAACACACCTTTTAAAACTAACCTCAAATTCGTTTTTGGTGCCACTGTCGGAGCAGTGACCCCCTTCTTAACAATTTTTCCACCCTCACCAAACAAATGAAACCGTGCTAACTGAGACTCCCTTCCCTTAACCTGCTTCTGACTTACAGTACTAACTTCAGGCAAAGATATTGATTTACCGCTTTCTGGCACCACAAAAAACCAGGTACCTTTTGCCACTAAAAATGCCATGTAAACTACCAGACATAAAAGTAAACAGGCCTGTATCTTTCCTATTATCGCTGACTCATTTTTGGACACTATCAATCCTGCCTAGTAAATCATTTTTTTAACTTTGAATACGACATCTTGCTCACGCGAATTCTTCGGCCACGCCTCATTAGAAATATCCAGTAAGCGCCGAGTCACCTTTAACATAACCTCACCCTCCGCATCCAGATTTAGATCTACCACATTAAATTTCGCGTCTGCATCTCTCACGCCTATTTGAACACTGCCTTCAGCAGAAGAACTAAGCTCTGCGCGAAATGAAGGAAGGTTGCGTTCATGCAGCTGCCTACCAACCGGGTAAGCAATATTGCCACCCGACCATGACGCAAGACCACTAGCAGAAGAAATTTTCTGCTCATTTATATTCACACGTAAATTCTTAACTAATAGATCGCCATCAAGCACGACTCTTTGCCGCTGAAATATCGGTGAAAGCTTAGAAACATCAACATCAGCTTTTACAATTTCTAAAGATGATTGACTTAAACCAATACTGGCAAAAAGCTGCGCCTTCCCAATCTCGCTATCTACATTAATCTCAATAGGAAGACTTAAAGACAAAGCGTCCATTACAGAAATATTCCAATCAATGATAGACGACACAGACTTATAACTTATAAGTGCGCGACCCTCCCAGACCGTGCCATCAACCGAAACGACCTCAAGCCCCATGGCGCGTGTATTTATTTGAGGCGACAGCAGGCTTTGCCAAACAAAGTTAGCCGGAAGAGTTGCGACTAAAAAGCAGCCTAGACCCATCAAAAAGACACTTGTATAAAAAAGGAATTTCTTAATCACTAAACAAAACCCGAAAAAGTCAGTCACGCTTGACTATAAACAACAAATAGAAACAGCTACATGAGCTGCTCCCCAAGAAGATATAAGTTGCCCAAGTAAAAAAAGGGCTCAATTACAGACTATTTACCTACTTAAATCTACATTTATTAACTGTTTTTCATACCTGTTGCATATACTTAAACAAATATCGAACATTTTTCTGCACCAACACGTAAAGCACAGAAGAATAAATGCAAAAAAAAACCTGGCCAAAGCCAGGTTTTTTTAATAAGAGACAGTATGATTTACATCATGCCGCCCATGCCACCCATACCACCCATATCAGGCATAGCAGGTGCAGCGCCACCCTCTTCAACAATGTCAGTAACCATACACTCAGTCGTGATCATTAAACCAGCAACCGACCCTGCTGACTGCAACGCTGTACGCGTCACTTTAGCTGGATCAAGAATACCCATCTCTAGCATATCGCCATACTCGCCTGTTGCAGCATTGTAACCAAAGCTTCCTTCGCCTTGCTTAATTTTCTCTGCAACCACTGAACCCTCTTCGCCTGCATTCTCAACGATTTGACGTAAAGGCGCTTCCATCGCACGACGAAGCAGATTAATACCTACCGTCTGATCTTCATTATCACCTTCAAGGTTTTCAATCGATTGTAATGCGCGAATCAATGATACACCACCACCGGCAACCACACCTTCTTCAACCGCTGCACGAGTTGAATGTAACGCATCTTCAACGCGAGCCTTTTTCTCTTTCATTTCAACTTCAGAACCTGCACCAACCTTAATAACCGCTACACCGCCAGCTAGTTTAGCAACACGCTCTTGTAATTTTTCACGATCATAATCTGAAGAACTATCTTCAATCTGCTTACGAATTTGGGCAACACGACCTTCTATATCTGATGCTTGACCCGCACCATCAATAACAGTGGTATTTTCTTTACTGATATTAACGCTTTTCGCAGTACCCAAGTGCTCAATAGTCGTCGTTTCTAACGACAAACCAACTTCTTCAGAAACAACCGTACCACCCGTCAGAATAGCGACATCCTGTAGCATTTCCTTACGACGATCACCAAAACCCGGTGCCTTGACAGCAGCCACTTTAACGATGCCGCGCATATTATTAACAACCAATGTTGCTAATGCTTCACCTTCGATATCTTCAGCAATAATCAATAAAGGCTTGCTGGCTTTTGCCACACTTTCAAGTACCGGCAATAACTCACGGATATTTGATATTTTCTTGTCGACCAACAAAATGAATGGGTGATCTAACTCAGCACTCATATTGTCTTGGTTATTAATGAAGTAAGGTGAAAGATAACCGCGATCAAACTGCATACCTTCAACAACATCCAGCTCATCATCAAAACCATTACCTTCTTCAACCGTGATGACGCCTTCCTTACCAACCTTATCCATCGCTTCAGCAATAATGTTACCGACTGAAGTATCACTATTGGCAGAGATAGTACCTACCTGCGCAATTGCTTTAGTATCTTCACACGGACGAGCAAATCCTTTAACCGATGCAACTGCAACCTGCACACCCTTGTCGATGCCACGCTTAAGATCCATAGGGTTCATACCCGCAGCAACCGCTTTTAGACCTTCATTAACAATTGATTGCGCTAAAACTGTTGCTGTCGTAGTTCCGTCGCCCGCTGCATCATTTGTTTGTGATGCAACTTCTTTAACCATTTGTGCACCCATATTTTCGAACTTATCTTTTAGTTCGATTTCTTTCGCAACAGATACACCATCTTTAGTGACCGTTGGCGCACCAAAAGACTTATCCAATACAACATTACGACCTTTAGGGCCTAAAGTAACTTTAACAGCGTCTGCTAAGATATTTACACCGGCTAACATACCTTGACGAGCCGAATCACCAAATTTTACGTCTTTAGCGCTCATAATTTTTTCCTAATTTATTTTCTGGCTATCAATAGCGCTACGCTTATTAATAGCATTAACCTAATAGATAGATACGGGAAGATTCTTAGCAATAACAATGATTAACCTTTACCAGCTAACCTTCGCCAATTAACCTTCAACAATTAACCTTCGATAATGCCGTACAACTCACTTTCGCTCATAATTAATAGCTCTTCACCATCAATTTTAACTGTGTTGCCAGAATACTGACCGAATACCACGGTATCGCCAACTTTTACAGCCAATGCCTGTACATCACCGTTATCTAATACTTTACCGGTTCCCACTGCAATGATTTCACCTTGCGATGGTTTTTCAGTCGCAGTACCGGGCAACACAATACCACCTGCGCTAGTGGTTTCTTCTTCTTTACGGCGTACAACAACACGATCGTGTAATGGACGGATTTGCATCTTAATGACTCTCCTAATAGGTATTCAATCCGAGAATAAATTCGCTCTATATTTCTAGAACGCGATTATTTAGATAATTAAAGTTTAGACAACTAAATATTTAGACAATTAAAACAGCCACTTATGACCACTAACTTTATTTCAATTATCAAGTGACTTTATAAATGGGGGTAATGATTTGCTTTTCAAGCGCCTTATCGATCTTTTTCTGTTTTCGCTTCCAACTTAGGCTTTAATGGATCGCTCGATAGGTCCTGAAATTCACCGTCAATAACACCAGACAAATCCTCTTCGGATTGCCTTGCACTTGCTGAAAATGGATTTACCTCGGGGCCTGAGCGTTTTGTCTGATAGGTAGCTTGCGAATAAAAAGAGTTCTGCTGAGCATTCTCTAACATTTTTTGAAACAAGGTTTTTGCAATTGAACGACGCAGCCCAGGCGTCAACAAGATAAAGCCGATGGCGTCAGTCACAAAACCTGGCGTGAGTAAAAGAGCGCCTGCAACGGCGAGCATTAAACCCTCCCCCATTTCAGCTACCGGCATTTGACCCGTTTGCATTTTCTGATTCGCCTTAATAAAAGTACTTAGGCCTTGCTTCTTTAATAGCGAAACACCTATCACCGCCGTCAATAGCACCAACAGCACAGTATAGAATGCGCCAATAAAGGCCCCTACCTCAAGCAGCACCAGCATTTCGATAATAGGAACTGTCAAAAAACATAAGAATAAGATGCGCATAATGCCTCAGAATAAGAAGTAATATTTTTTAAAAAAGTTGCCGTTTAACACAGTAAAAAGCCTGCTATGATGCAAGTACTCAAATAAGCCAAGTCATAAGGTAGTCTTTTAGATGCAGCGCCTTAAACACAGCGCTTTAATAAAACCCATAATTATTAGAGTCAATGTTAACGCAAACGAGTTAAAACCAAACCCTAAAAAACACCCATCATTTACAATATATACGGGCAAAAAATGATAATTCAAGATGCAGTAATCGCCATCACGGGCGGCGCACAAGGCCTAGGAAAAGCAATGGCACTAGGACTAGCCAGAAGAGGCGCAAACTTAGCGTTGATCGACATGAACCAGGAACACCTGTCACAAACCCAGGCTGAGTGTGAAGCATTAGGCGCCCAGGTACGAACCTACCTTTGTGATGTTTCAGTCGAAAGTATGGTCGAAAATACCTTCCAAAAGGTCATGGAGCAGTTCGGAAAGCTTGACGGATTGATCAATAACGCTGGCATTCTCCGAGACGGCCTACTACTTAAAGTAAAGAATGGCCAAGTTCAGAACAAGCTATCCCTACAACAATGGCAGACTGTAATAGATGTAAACCTAACCGGCGTTTTCCTTTGCGGCCGGGAAGCGAGCATAAAAATGATTGAAAGTGAACGCAAAGGGTGCATCATTAATATATCCAGCATCGCGCGTGAGGGTAATATCGGACAAAGCAATTATAGCGCAGCTAAAGCAGGCGTAATCGCCCTAACGGTCACATGGGCAAAGGAATTAGCACGTTATGGCATTCGATCTATGGCGATCGCACCTGGATTCATAGAAACAGAAATGACAGCAAGCATGAAGCCTGAGGCACAAGCCTTCATGAAGAGTATTATTCCTCTAGGAAAAGCCGGGCTTCCAGAACATATAGAACAAAGTGTTATTCATATTCTAGAAAATGACTATTTGAGTGGTCGCACTATCGAAGTCGATGGCGGCTTAAGAATCTGACTCAAGCAACATGGATATCAGAACAAAATATATGCAATCTTCCTCTGAAGAGGCTAAGCAAGCCATCATCACCGTTCTCGCAAGCATACCTTATGGGTATGTTTGCACTTACGGAACCGTCGCCAAACTCGCTGGCCAGCCAGGCAAAGCCAGACTGGTTGGTTACATTTTAAAACAGCTACCAGAACCCTCAAACATACCCTGGCATCGTGTTATTAATAGTCAGGGGCTCAGCTCGTTCCCTATCGATTCAGATAAATATTTGCTACAAATGTCAAAGCTAAAAAGTGAAGGTATTCGAACATCTACCGGGAGGATCCCCTTAAAAAAATATTTGTGGCTAGCAGATTAAACACCTCTTAATACAAAAATCATTTAAATTCCCAGCGCATCACAGAAAAATGGTCTAGATTTATATAGAGCAGCCTTTAATACTTGGGCGAATCAGAAAGATTTATTTTTTTGAACGTACAGTATTTATATAGACAATGAATAGTCATTTTTCTATTTAATAATACCTCAATGCTACTATGTTTTATTAACGGGCAGCTTTGGCTATGCCTTACATATAACGGCCACACATTTTAGTAAATACAAGATAAGCCAACGAATAAAACGGAAAACATGAAGTACCACCAATTAATGCAAACACAAGTTAATAAATTCCTTTCAGGAGAAACTGAAGGCTATTCTCTGGAACCCTTCTTGGAAGCCGTAAATCATGTTTTTGAACAAGCAGATCAAGACAGAGAGCAGTTACAAAAATCAATTGCACTCACCTCTGATGAGCTGAGAATTAGAAATACCGAGCTAGAACAGCAACTCAATGAACTAAAAAGCACTCAATTTGCATTAAAAGAGTCTCATGCCTTATTACACGCTAGCCTAGCCTCTAGTCATGAGGCTTTATTGGTTTTAGATCTAAAAGGAAGAGTCAGACTTTACAACCCCAACTTTTGTGAAATGTTCCAGATTGACACAGATCAGCACCAGATAAATTCTTTAGATGACTTTTTAAACGCCATCAGTTCACTTATTTCCGACCCAAGCAAACTGCCGTCCGAAATCCAACAAACCTTATCCAAGCCAACCTATCAATCTGTTTGTGAGTTCAAAACCCGTTTTAGCAGAACGATCGAAGCCTATTCCAACCCACAAAGAAAAGGCTCAGAAATTATTGGCCAAGTGTGGAGTTTTCGGGATATAAGTGACTTAAAACTCAAAGAAGAAGAAGCACGACATCGCGCCTACCATGATTTGCTAACAGGCCTACCTAATAGACGCCTATTATCATCAAGGCTCGACAACGCCTTACTCAGTGCAAAAGGTAGTGACGACCAGACCATTGTATTATTTATCGACCTCGATGGATTTAAGGACGTAAATGACTCTCTTGGACATGGCATGGGAGACACATTACTAAGATCTATCACGACTCGGCTAGAAGCAGAACTTCCTGAAAAAACACTGCTATCCAGACATGGCGGTGATGAGTTTATTGCCGTGATGGAGAACCAAACGGGCCCGGAAAAAGCCCAAGATTTTGCTCAAAGGATCGTCAACTCTTTTGGTACACCCTATCACCTGGGTAATGAAGACATTTACATGAGCGCCAGCATAGGTATAGCCCTGGCCCCAGACCACGGCAATGATTCTGACAAACTAATTAGTAATGCCGATGTTGCCATGTATCAAGCCAAAAAACGTGGCAAGAATACCTTTGTTACATACCAAGCAGAACATAATGATCAGCCTGCTCATCGCCTTAAAATACGTAACCAGTTAAGCGTTGCATTGGAACAAAAACAGTTTGAACTTTTTTTCCAACCTAAAGTTTGCTTGGAAACAGGCAGAATAAAGGGCGCAGAAGCCCTTATACGCTGGCAGCAAGTTAATGGACAATACCGCAGTCCGATAGAGTTCATTCCTATTGCCGAAGAGAATGGGCAGATCATTCCTATCAGCCAATGGATTATTCATCAATGCTGTGAGAATCTTCAAAATTGGCAGCCAGATCTGGATGACGATTTTGTTTTAGCACTTAACATTTCAGCCCGGCACTTTCACCGCGGCTTGCTACAAGAAGACCTAGCTAAGTCATTAAGCCAATTTAACATCGACCCCTCTAAACTAGAACTTGAAGTAACCGAAACGGCGATTATGGATGACCTTGATCTTGCTGTTCAAACCCTGACAGAACTCAAGACAATGGGTATTAGAACCGCTATAGATGACTTTGGTACAGGGCACTCGTCACTAAGTTACTTAAGAAAATTACCGATCGAAATACTAAAGATAGATAAAAGTTTTATTGATGAGATATTAGTTTCACAGGAAGACCGAACCCTCGTACGAGGCATCATTGACATGGTTCACGCCCTCGGCATTGAAGTGGTTGCTGAAGGCGTTGAAAACCACCACATGGCCAGCCTGCTTCAAGAGATGAACTGCGACTTAGTTCAAGGCTATCATTACTGTCGCCCAATCCCCGAAAAGGAGTTTCTAACCCTGATCAAAAACCGTCAGTGCTACATCTAACGATCAGTACCACACCTAACGATCAGTACCACATCTAACATGAGCACCTTTAACCTAAGCCCCCTTAGAACTCGCTAGACATATCCCTCAAGCGATGTCTAATGCGATACAGCAACAATAAACTTGGCAATACCATCAACGCAGTAATGACAAAAAACAACTGCCAATTCCCATCTAGATAATCAACCATTAGCCCACTGTACGAAGCAAGCAATGTTCGCCCCAGGGTTCCCAACGAAGCCATTAATGCGTACTGACTAGCCGTAAAAGCACGATTACACATCATCGACAGAAATGCGACAAAAGCAACGGTAGACCAAGCCGAGGTAAAACCATCTACAATGACAGCCGAAACCAGCACGGCTTTGTCAGGCCCAACCGCTGCAACCAAAGCAAACATCAAGTTACTGGCCCCCATGGCAAAACCACCAATAAACAGACCTCTTAAAATTCCATATTTTATGGTCACCAAGCTGCCGATGAGTGAAAAAACAATCGTCACCCACCAACTGACTATTTTAGAATAAAGTGCGATATCGGTATTACTAAAGCCCACCTCTTTATAAAAAACAATCGACATACGCCCTAAAAATGCCTCACCTATTTTAAACAAGAAGATAAAGAGCAGAATAGATAAAGCCAAGCGCACGCCATTTCGATTAAAGAATTCTCGAAGCGGCTCTACAAAACCAATCATTAGCCAAACAAGTATATGCCTTAACCATTGCTGACTAACATAAAACCGAGTACCAGTCCCAGACTCCCCGCTCACATAGCTGGCATACTTATCATGTAATTTTGACTGCGCTAACTCCCGAAGTGTGACGGGCTCAGAAGCCATTAATGGCACGACGACCAAAGCAAGCATAATAACCGCCATCAACTGATACACATCAGCCCACACCCATGAGTCCAGATCTACTAAAATTAGTGGAATCGCCCCCAAACCGGCAAAGCCAGTCCACCAGCCTGCCGTTGCCATGGCCGATCCAGCGGCCATTAAACCTGAATCATCACTCGGTAATGAATCTATCCTAAAGGCGTCTATCGCAACATCCTGCGTTGCAGAAGCCAAGGCTAGCGCAAAGGCGATTAGCTGGGCATAAGCCAAGTCCGAAGAAGGGCTAACAGATGCAATAGCCCAACAACAAAGACCTATCAGCAATTGCATTAACACCACCCAGGCACGCCTCTGACCTAGCCATACACCAAGTAAAGGTAGTTTCACTCGATCAAGTAAGGGTGACCACAAAAAATTGACAGAGTATGCAACGAAGATAAACCCAAAAAAACCAATATTTGAACGCGTTATACCCTCTTCCGCTAACCAGGCACTCATCGCTGAACCAATCATAACCCAAGGAAAACCACTGGCTAAACCTAGCCCAAAAATAACCCATAGGCGACGATCAGCATATATATTGATAGTTTGACGCCAGCTCTTTGCTTCAACTTCTGGTTGCTGGTTTTGTTTATTATTGTATTGATTACTGTCGTCAGAGTGATTCAGAATTAATCCCTAAAGTTATTAAATTGTAGCGGCAGATCTAACTGCTCAGACTCTTTCAGAAAACGCATCACTTCTTGTAAGTCATCTCGTTTTTTACCCGTTACCCGTAATTTATCACCCTGAATCGCTACCTGGACCTTTAACTTAGCTTCTTTTATAAGTTTCACCATTTTTCTGGCGCTATCCTGATCGATCCCCTGCTTTATGTCATAGTTACGTTTAACTAATTTACCCGCCTTACTATCAGCTGACTCTGATAATGACCTAACATCTAAGCCTCGCTTTGCAAAAGCCATCTTCAAAATTTCAATCAATTGCTCTAACTGAAAGTCCTGTTCAGCAGAAAAGGTTACTTTATCCTTATCTGCAACTATATCAGCTGTGACGTTCTTAAAGTCCCAACGGTTACCTAGTTCACGTTTTGCCTGATCAATTGCATTTGTGACCTCATGCATGTCAAGTTCTGAGACAGTATCAAAAGATGGCATGGTATACTCCTGCTTATAATATAATTAAAAATAAATAGCCCATTATAGCGATAACTACTGAGCGTTAGTACTAAACTTTAGACCCAGAACTAGAGAAAACACTATCGTGAAAACAGATATACCAATAATGAGGTAACTTAAAAAAGCTGAGCTACTTTTTCTCGTTGTAACCAGTGTGATCATGTTGATAAACCTCAATATTTTCACAGCGATAGCCGAACATTAAAAAACAGATTTTTTTTGCCTATCGTATTGCAGAAAAAGATACTCGGATAAGGATCGGAAAATATGCCAAACCTAGATTTGTCAATCCTCGTAGTGGATGACACAAAATTCAGCAGCACTATCATTGCAAAGACCTTAGCCAAATCGGGCTATCGTGATATCCGAATTTCGAATGATGCATTAACCGCGCTGAATATGCTCGACCAACGCAAGACCAGTGTTCTCATTGCCGACTGGCTCATGCCAGAAATAGATGGCTTAGAACTCACTCAGCGCGTGCGCCAAACAGATGAACAAAACAATCATTTCACCTATATTATTTTGCTTACTGCAAAAGAAGGCTCTAGTGCACTAAAAGAAGCCTTTGATAAAGGTATTGATGATTTTATCTTCAAGTCTGAAATGTCAAAACAGCTCTTACCCAGAGTATTTGCAGCAGATAGAATGGCCGACCGCCAGAACGCCATGCTTTCTGCCAATCAGTTATTAATGGAAAACAATCGCCAGCTTGAAAACAGAAATATAATCGATATAGAAACCGGTGTAGGCAACCAACGATATGCCCACGAGTCCCTTTCTAGCAACCTAAAGCATACTGAAGCACGAGGCGGTGCAACCAGCTACATGCTGATAAACATCAATAGCTGGCCCGCCATTAAAAAACAATTCAATCACATAACAAGTGATGAGTTAGCGCTCGGCATCACGCGTCGTTTACGCAGCCTGATTCGCCCCCTGGACTCACTATGCCGAATATCCGAACATCAGTTTGTGGTGATTGCACATTTCAGCCACATCGATCATTGCTCCATCTCATCATACCGCCGAATACACGATGGCATTAACCTAAAGTCTTTCAGAACATCATCAGGTTATGTCTCAGTTAAAGTAGCCTCTAGCATTTGTACTGTTGATAATCGCTTTTCTATACCTAAAGTCCCTGAAATAGAAACCGCTTGCCAACAACAATTACATCGCGCGATCGAAACCGATACGGTTGTAATATCCCACTGGAAACACGAATTAGATAAAAGCCTTTACTGAGTGCTCATTTAAAACACGTTTAACAGGGCCTTTGCTTAGCCTCAAGCGAAGGCCCTGTTAAGCAAAGACCCTATTAAGCAAAAACCTTAAGAAATATAACCATTAGTAATAAACAACCTACCGCTTAGACAACAAACTGATACAAAGTCGTGACAGTTCCTCACATTTTTTAACGTGAAAACTATATTGTTTTATCCTTTGCTCGCTTAAACTTATTTTCGTGGATTTGAGTAGTATCCCCGTTAGCGGAGGGTTATGTAGTACCTCCGCTGTTTTTACGGGCCTGCCCTCCCCCTCCCTTTAAAGCACTTCTAACGAATACGAAAACACTCCTCCTAAGAACAAAATCCTCCCTAAGAACAACACTCCCCTCTCAGATCATTACTTGAAAATGCTTTTACTAAAACATGCTCGCACTTAGCTTTCGCCCTGCATCCTCTGAAAATAGAAGTTCAAATCGAAAAAGCACGAATGGGTTAGCTTGATAATCTTCACTTCGTGGATATTCCACCCCCGACGTAAGCTCATAAAAAAGCCAATCTTTATAGATTCGTCTCCGGTAAGTCGCTTTACCAAAATAATTTGATAACACGCTATGATTTTTCCGGTGTTCAGCCGTCACACCCAGCACATATTGTACAGCCCGCTTACCACTAATATTATGAAAGAAGGCCACCTGCTCAAGCACGTTATAGGTTTCACTGCGTTCACGCCAGTCTATCGCGGTAGTCTCCCTAAACAAAAAGCTATCTGATATTTTTCGGTCGAAATTAAACTGAGTTTGCGTACCCAGGCCTTTACTTTCGAACCAGAAGAGCTCCTGAGAAAAGTGCATATCCCAATAATCACTCAAACTCCACGCTCTCACCGCACGCGCCCTGGCAAAAAAATCAGGATAAAACCGTGCCTTTATCCCCCAGTCAAATGAAAGCCTTTGCCAGCGATCAGCTTGAAATAAATACCGAAAAGAAGCATACAGCCCCTCATCTTCATTGCTCGTATCAACCGTACTGGGTAGCTCTGACAATTTACGCTCTTCTATACTTTGCTCTTGCTCTGTATTACTTTCAATAATGAAACGTAGCCTTTTTTTGGTGAGTGGCAAATCAAGCCGAAATCTGATACTGGGTTTTAGCTCTACGTCCTCAAACCTGGATACATCTGCATCTAGGAATATTTTCAGATAACTCTTATTCGCGTCCTGTATCGAGCTAATGTCGCCCATCAGGCCGTCAATATACAAACCAAGTGAGACCACATCCGTTGACCACTCCTTTTGCTTTGCATCCACCCATTTCATTGACTCCTGAGTAAAAAAACTTGCTTCAGGCGTATCAACAGCAGGCTCCGGCTCATATAAGTCCAGAAGGCCGTATGCTTTAGTAAAGTCGATACTGCTTGCTTCAAGCACATCCGGTGCCAGCACTGAAACGAGTAAAAGCATAAAGAGTAAATTGACACGAATAATCATGAAAAAAATAACGGCCCTAAAATTCACTTATAATAGATATATCTTAAATAATAGGTGTAGGACTGAGATCATGCCAGCCCGATCATTACGGCACTGGCACTGAAGGTATTCCACAGTTAAAGTATAAAAGTGGAATAGAAAGCAATGGGCATTAGGTCAAATAAAGCACTAAAGCAATAGCAAGCTTATTCTGGGTAACCCGTAATATCTCGAATGCTTTTATATAGGGGCTGCAATTGCTTATACATTTTTAAGTACACTTCATTATATAAACGAGCATAGAGTTTTACCCGCTCTGGATCTGGCTGAAAAACCTTTCCGACACGCGTCATATTCGCAATAGCTTCATCAAAACTTGGATAAACGCCCAGACCTACTGCTACATCGATCGCTGCGCCTAAGCCAGAAGTCTCATAAGTATGCGGTCGCTCAGCTGGCATATCAAATATATCCGCTGTTAACTGCATCGCAGCATCACTTTGCGAGCCGCCGCCCGATACACGTAAGGTTTTAATTTTAGTGCCATTACGTTTTTCAAGCCGCTGCATGCCTTCTTTTAAGCCATATGCTAAACCCTCCAAAATAGCACGGTAAATATGTGATCGTGTATGCACATCACCAAAACCTATAATTCCACCCTTTGCTTCGGGGCCAGGGTCGCGCACGCCAGGAGACCAGTATGGCTGGAGCATCAAGCCCATTGAACCTGCTGGCACCTGATTCACAAGTTCATCAAACAGCTGCTCAGGATCAATCCCGCGCTCTTCAGCTATGCGCTGCTCACGCAAACCGAATTCTTTCTTGAACCAGCTAACCATCCAGTAACCGCGGTAAATCATAATTTCTGAAGAGAAATACCCAGGAATGGCAGCAGGGTAAGCCGGTAAGAATTTAATCGGCTCAATGTGTTTTTTATTGGTGGTATTAATGGTAGCGGTAGTGCCATAACTCATGCAGGCAACATCAGGACGATTGCCACCCGAGCCCAGAATTTCACAGGCCTTATCTGATGCTGAAGCCAATACAGGTAAGCCTGCCGGTAAACCTGTATGCTCAGCAGCTTCCTGGGTTAACTCGCCCAATGGCTCTCCTGGTTGGACAAGATCTGGCAACATCGCACGCTTTAAAGAGGGTAATATTTTGAAGCGCCAATCTGACTCAGCAGCCCACTGCAATTTTTTGTAATCAAATGGAATATAACCTACCTGAGCACCCGTTGAATCTTTAAAATTACCCGTTAATTTGTGCGTTAGAAACCCTGAGAGCAATAGGAATTTATGCGTTTTCTTCCAAACATCAGGTTGATTCTGTTCTATCCAGATGGCTTGCGACTTTTCACGAAAGCGCTGAACAACATCCTCGACACCTGCTATTTTGAACAGCCATTTCCACATACCCGGCACATCGCCTTTCACTTCAGCACGGCGTTGATCTAGCCAAATAATGGCGGGTCGCAGCGCTTTACCTTGCTCATCAACATTAATAACAGTGCCTCGCTGAGTCGTTAAAGTTGCGGCAATAATTTTTGACCGGTCGATATCAACACAAGCCCATAACTTTTGACAGGCTTTAGCCAATGAATTCCAGTAATAGTCAGGGTTTTGCTCAGCCCAACCCGGATGCTCTGAAAAATAGGGCTCTAATTCTTGCTTTCCCTTACCTATCAAATTGCCTTTGGTATCAAACAAGATCGCACGAACACTTTGTGTGCCATTATCAATCGTAAATATATATTGTTCCGTCTGCTTACAAGCGCTCATGAAACCATCCTCTCAACCTTCACTTTGTAGACTTTGCTTTACTGGCAAAGAATAATGCTGCTGAACAATTTCAAGATAACGACTTCGTTCTGACTGCCATTTGAGATCATCCCAATTTAAATACTCTTGGCAAATTTGTTTAACCTCGTCGAGCACAGCCAACGCCCCCGCGTCTAGCAACAAACCAATCCGCGTTCTTCTAAGCAATAAGTCGTCTAAGTGCTGCACACTTTCAAACTGGCAGGCCCATACTAATTCTGCCAACAAGGTATCAGTTGACGCGATTTTATTAAGACCCACGCCGCTTTTGATTGCTTGCTGAATAAGAACTTGAGCAGATAAACCATGACGCCCCATCAAACGTTTTTTAGCTTCAGAACTTAGCGCTGTAAAACCTGAAATAGCAGAATTTGAAGTAGCTGAATTTGAAAGCGAATAATTTGAAATGGCATTTATTGCTTTAACATCAACCGCTTCGAAGTGACTGCTATTCCTAAGCTTTTCAGCGGGCATAGATAAATAAGAAGCCGCTTTTTGAAGCACCTCTAGAGCAATCAGACGATAAGTCGTTAACTTCCCGCCTGCGACACTAATCAGGCCATCATCATCCCAAATAGCATGTTCACGTTTTTCGTCAGAAGGCTTATTTGGCTTACTGGTATCAAGCTCTTGCGTGCCTGCCGTTTTACTAATGACGGGCCTTACCCCTGACCATGTTGCGCGAATATCCTCTCGTGAAAGATCCGCATCAGGAAACTGGTGATTAGCAGCGTCAAGAAGATACTTGACCTCCTCTTCAGTAATCGACGATTCCCTAGCTGAGTCCTGCTTGTGATCCAAGTCAGTTGTACCAATCACCGTTACCCCCTCCCAAGGAAAGGCAAATACCGGCCGCTTATCATCTGCATGAAAAAAGCTCACTGAAAAGGCACTCGGTAAGCGCCAGAAGGGCACCACTAAATGGCTTCCCCTTAGCGGCCTAATAACTTTATTTTGACCCATGGTTTGTCGTAGCTCGTCGGTCCATGCACCGGTGGCATTAATCACCACTTTTGCCGACACCTCAAAATGCTCGCCCGTGAGCTGATCTTTTATAGCGAGACCTTTAACCTTGGCGCCATTTTTAAGTGTATCGACGGCCTTAAGGTAGTTAAGAGCGACACCGCCGTCTTTATTGCCATCATGCAGCACACGTAAAACCAGGCGCGCATCATCCGTCACCGCATCCGCAAATTGGGTGACGCCTTTTAGGTTTTTGGTATTCATACCAGGCACTAAGAAATCGCGAATGCCCTTACTGAAAAAATGACGATAACGGCGACCTGCCATAAAATCATAGATGGCCAGCAACTTGTCAAAGATCCACGGGCCAGGAAACATACCTTTGTAGTGCCCCATCATAAACGGCAGCGGATTGACCAATCCAGGCAATTCATTCATTAAACTCTGCCGCTCTTTAACAGAGTCATTTGCCAAGCCAAACTGCCCACTACCCAAATAACGCAAACCACCATGAACCATTTTGGAAGAACGAGACGAAGTACCCCAGGCAAAGTCCTGTTGCTCGACTAAAAGTACTTTCAAGCCTAAGCGCGCGGCTTCTCTGTAGATACCTGCACCGGTAATGCCACCACCGACGATTAACATATCCCACTGAGCTTCGCCTTTTTTTAAGATCTCAAGTTCTTGATCTCGCCAATTAGGGCTCCAAATTGTTTCATGATCACTCATGCTTACTTCCTCGCATTAACCAAGATTTGGCTTAATCAATAAAAAGCGTTCCGGGATTAAGAATGCCCTTCTCATCGACAGAAGAGCATAGCGCTCGGATCAAATGCATGCCTAACTCACCTTTTTCAGTCGGTAAATAAGGCGCGTGATCCTTGCCAACACCATGTTGATGACTAATCGTGCCACGGTTATTTACGATAATTTCCGAGGTGGGATGTTTGAGCTTTTTCCAGCGAGCCAAAGACTGCTGGCAGCTTTCTCCCGCGCGATAAACATAGGTGGTATAAATGCTGCAGCCCTGACCATAAAAGTGCGATAAGTGAGTAAAAACATGTACATTCTCATCTTCATCTTCCAGCGCGCCACGTAAACTGCCTTCCATCAAACCCAGCAAGTTATCGACATTATCCCAGTCAGTCGCTGTTTCCAGCGTATCAACGGCATAACCTTTCTCCCATAGCGCCTCTCTTAAATAAGGCATCATGAAACGTTTTTCTGCCCATTTTTTACCCAGGAAGTTACCGGTATAAATGCCTTTATAAGGCGCGACAGTTTTCTTCATTAAACGATGCGCCGCTTTACACTGGTCTGCATTGCCAGTTATTCCCAAGGTCATCATGCACTTACCTTCAGCGGCACCCCGTACACTTAGATATTTCTCTAATAAGGTTATTTGCCCTTGATGACCGGCCAAGGCCAGTTGTGTCACGGTTTCGATCGCATTACTCAAGCGCAACATTGAAAGTTGAACTTTACTTTGGACCAAGTCTTTGGCTGCATTTTTTGCTTGTTCCCAAGAAGGGAAAAAGATCACATAGAAGTCTTCTTTGTCCGCCAAAGGCGTCACGCGCACCTTCACTTCAGAAATAATACCTATTCGGCCTTCAGAGCCTAGAATCATTTCTCTTACATCAGGGCCGCCCGCAGAAGCAGGAATAGTTTGAATATCCAAACGGCCTTTTGTCGTTTCAATACTACCACCAGCAAACATCTGCTCAATTCGACCATAACGTAAAGACTGCTGACCACTTGAGCGACTCGCAACCCAACCACCCAAAGTAGCCAATTCAAAACTCTGGGGGTAGTGACCTAAGGTATATCCTTTTGCACGTAGTTGAGACTCAACGAGTGGCCCTGGCGTGCCAGGCCCAAAAGTTGCGATTTGGCTTTCTGTATCCAACTCAAGTAAACGCGTCATTCGACCTAAAGATACGGTTAGAATAGGACGTTCAGAATCAAATGGGTTGATATGCCCAACCACACTGGTACCACCACCATAAGGGATCAGTACAATATTTTTCTCATGGCAAAAACTAACCAACTCGGCCACCTGATCTTTTGTTTCAGGAAAGGCAACACCGTCGGGAAAGAATTCGAAATCGCCACTACGCATCGCTAACCAGTCAGGTAAACTTTGGCCACGCGCATGTCTGACCCGCTGCTCGGCATCCGTATCAATAAGAGGATGGGCGGGTAAACGACTTTCAGGAACTTGCGCTATAACATCACTCAAATCTGCATCTGCTAAAGGTGTACTCCCCCCTATCAGACCTTTTAAGAATTCACCACCTGTAGGCGGAAGATCCATTTTATTTGACTCATCACCCCAACCATTCCAACGACGCATAGCAATACCTACCTTTAAATGTTCTGAAATTTTGTAAAAAATATTAAAAACGCTTTAAATAAACAACCTTAGCAGATCAGGCCTATTAAGAAGTTTTTCTTTCATGGCAAAATATAATATAGAATTAGTAAATAAATTCACTGACATTTTCAGACATTCCTTTAGGCAAATTGAGTCACCCATATCACGGCAATAAGCCTCAAGGTGACAAATTTCAGGGAACATTAGGGGCTTATGAAACACTTGGGATTCGCTTCAATACCTGCCGTGCAGCAATATCTTCGCTATGCCGAATCTCAAGGCATCGATATAACGCAGGCGATCAAGCAGGCAGGCATCGCCCCCCTGGTGCTGAAAAACGAAAATGGCCGTATCAAAGGCGAGCAATTTCAAGCCCTGATCAAAGCATTAATCGAACTAAGCGGCGACCCCTTAATGGGCCTAAAGAGCAGCCAATTTGTACAACCCGGGTCCTACAGCGTTCAGGGCTATATCATGATGAGCTGCGCCACCATTGGTGATGCCATTCAACGCATTCCGCCCTTTGAGAAATTAGTTGGCGATATGGGCGTGACAACATTAGAAGAGCAAACCGAGCACATATTGGTTCATTGGGCTTGTGCTTATACTGACTCAGACGTAAGACAGCACATGATAGATAACGTACTCGCATCCTGGACAAGTTTTGCGCGCTGGCTAGCCAATCAAGACACTTCACCGGTCAAAATACTACTGCAACATAAAAAACCCGACGCCATAGAAATCAATCAGTATGAAGATTTTTTCCGATGCCCCATCGAGTTTGAATCCAAAAAAAGCGGCATTATTTTAGCGAAAAAACTACTCAACACGCCCTTGAGGCAGCCTGATAAATTACTACTCAAAACATTGGAAAGTCATGCGAGTCAGCAAATCTCAAGCCTGGACGAAACCCCAAGATCTTTCAGCATACAAGTCAGAAATGCTATTCGTGCCCAACTCAACATGGGGGTAACCAGAAAAGAATTAATCGCTGATGAAATGGGGATGACAGCAAGAACATTGCAAAGAAAACTCTTAACCGAAGAAAACTCTTACCAACAGATTTTAAATGAGATCAGACAAGAACTTGCATCAGAGCTACTCTCAAACTCCGAATTAGCCATTCAGGATATTGCCTATAATTTGGGATTTTCGGATGGTCGCTCCTTTCATAGAAGCTTTAAAAGTTGGACAGGTCAAACCCCAGGCCAATTCAGAGATGCTCAAGGCACATAAGCTTTATTGCAATCACTGCTGGCCATTAAAGGAAGTTACAAATGTATATAGGCGTACTATCAAAACGCGCAGGTGCATCCGCAAAAGCGATACGCCATTATGAAAAAATTGGCCTGTTACAAAATATCCAACGCTCAGGAAATTATCGCGTATACGATGAACATCATGTCGTGATTATTACCATGATAAAGCAAGCGCAAACACTGGGTTTCAAACTATCTGAGATAGCGCCTTTGGTCATCAGTAAACATAAAGACAACCGTTTTCCTATTGAAATAGCCAACCAAGCCATTGACGATAAAAGACAACAGCTACAACGTGAAATTCTAAAAGCCCAACAACTCGACAAAGACCTGGCCTCATTGAAAACAGAAGTGAACAATTTATTCCCCAGCGTTTAATAAATAACATTTGACTCTCCCCTTAAGGACAAGGTTTACAGTGCACTCTCTATTTACCATATAACCTCAATCAAAGTAGGAGCAGCGAATGTCAAACTTATGCCTTGTTACGGGTGCAAACGGGCACCTAGGGAATAATTTAGTTAGAACACTACTCAGTCAGGGTGAGCGTGTGAGAGCTGGGGTACGGAATACTGACTCTCACAAGCAGTTTGAAGGATTAGACTGCGAGCTCGTCTATACCGAGATGCAAGACAAGCAAGCCATGATAGGCGCGCTAAAGGATGTAGATATACTCTATCACGTCGCAGCGGTTTTCAAACATTGGTCTAAGAACCCTGAAGCAGAAATCGTCAAACCAAACTTAATCGGTACAGAAGTCGTTTTACAAGCCGCGGCTGAAGCAAAGGTAAAAAAGGTGATCTATGTGAGCTCAGTGGCAGCCATCGGACATGACGGAACGCCTTTGAACGAAAGTCATTGGAATACAGAACAGACCAATGCCTATTACCGATCTAAAATACAATCTGAAAAGCGAGCATGGGAGCTAGCAAAGAAGCATGGACTTTGGATGGTCACCGTACTACCTTCAGCAATGATAGGCCCAAACGCAGAAAACCTGACAGACACAATGAAGTTCGTAGACAGTATTCGAAATAAATCTCTGCCTTTCAATCCAAATTTTTTCTTCAATTTTGTCGATGTGCGAGATGTCGCAAAAGGCTTATATGCCGCAGAAAAGTTCGGAAAATCGGGACAACGCTATATTCTCGCGAACGATAGCTCGTCCTCATTTGAAGATATAATTATTGCTGCGAATACAGTAAAAAAAGGCTATACAACACCACCTTCCCTCCCTAAATGGCTGTTATTTATATTGGCGAAAAGTATGGAGTTAATATCAAAAATAACAGGAAAGCCAGCCGAATTAATGGCTAGTCAGGTAAGATTATTTCATGGAGTCAAACAAGAGTACGACATATCTAGATCACGCAAAGCTTTAGGGTATACACCTCGCGACCCCAAGAGCACCCTAATAGAGACGTTTTCTTACCTTGAGCAAAGGGAAGTGAGAAGTTTAGGCAAGTAAAGAATATAACGCGCCTTACAAGTACCTGCCTTAGCTCACGTCTTCTGTATCCCGACCCGGCACCCTAACAATAGTGGGCTCACTGACTGGTAGCACTTCTGCCGCACGAGCGCTAACTTGGCATCTTACGGGTTTGGTTTTTTTCATTTCATATAAGCGCTCATCTGCGCGCTTTAACATGATTTTGGCGTCAGCACGCTTCAATGACTCCGTTGAGATCACACCATAACTAATCACAACCGGAATGGTTTTATCATCAACCTCTAAAGGGGTATTAAGCAAATGCTCACGAATACGCCCCGCTATGATGTCAGCCCCCTCTTGTTTCTGGTTCGGCAAAAGCACCACAAATTCATCACCTGCGAAGCGAAACGCTAAATCACTTTTTCGTGTCAGCTCATTCAAGTGATAGGCAACATGTTTTAAGTAACTATCACCAGAATCATGCCCGTAGGTATCATTCACTATTTTGAAGTCATCGCAATCGATAAACATCACCGCTAAATGCTCACGCTGACGCGCATGGCGGCTTAACTCTTGATCCAGACACTCTTCTAATTCACGGCGATTTCTTAACAAGGTTAAGGGGTCACGCGTAGCTAAAAAACTAATTCTCTCTCTCGCCCAAACACCGGCCAGCGACATGGATACCTTTACAGCCAGCTGCTTAAGAAAAAAACTATCTTTCTCAGGGTCATAACGCTCTTCCGTTTCAGCCGCCAACACTAAAGCACCCACTACTTTAGCATCGACCACAATGGGTAATACTGCCATAGAACGAATACTACCGGGCGGCAAGGTTCGCTTTAGCTCAATAGGAATTAAGCTATGGAGTCGCCGAATACCATCATTAACCAACATCGGTTCATTAATATTTTGTGTTGCGCGTAAAAAATCAACCATTGAGACGGTGCGCAAAATAACATGCTCACCTTCCGCTTCTTTAAGCGTGTCAATCAAATGAGAGTTAGAAGGGGTGTCAGTTAGCACAGCCCAGACATGCGCGATTTCGAATTTCTTTTTTACCAAAGAGACAAGCGTCAAAAAAAACTCAGAGCAGCGCGTAATATTCATAATCGCTACTTCGATATCAAACAAATTTCGGGCAATGACTTCATTTTTTCGGGCAGTTGCGACAAGTTCGTCAACAGAGGGCATTCAGGTGTTCTCCGGTCTTTTCCTAAAGCAAATTAATATCATCTATATAGTGTAGATGATTTACTTATTTAAAGTGTGTCGATTTGTTTACTTAATGAAGATTATCAAGCCTAAAACTAAATAGCATTGTCTGCCTGACCCAACCCACAAACCAGCAGCAACCGAATTAGTTAGAGTATTTTACTTATTTAAGAAATAAAGAGATAAATACCCTTGACGGAACCACACTCCATCGATACTATACGCGCACTTTGATTGAGGCGACAAATTAAGTCCTCAAACAAGACGAGTTTTGATGCGGGGTGGAGCAGCCTGGTAGCTCGTCGGGCTCATAACCCGAAGGTCGTCAGTTCGAATCTGGCCCCCGCTACCACATCTACAGACCCGGTTGTATTTAACGATGCAATCGGGTTTGTTTTTATGTGGCCATAAATTTCGTTGCCTTCCTTAGTAATCTCTACTTCCCTCAGTAAATCTTTTAAATATCGTCTTGCTTCATTAACTTCATTTTTGAGCGCCCTCTGAAGATTAACTGCCATATCTTTATACAGTTTTTTGATTATCTGCAGCTCAGGCAACTCTAACTCTTCACTTTCCAGAGACAGTTCCTTTTTACAACGCAGTTTTTCCGCTTCAACCAACTGAAGCTTTTCAGCTAAAGACTCCGATATGCCAACAGCGCCAATCGCCTCAATATATCGACAAATTTCTTTGTCTAGTTCATCATTTTTTTTAAGCAGTGCGTTTCTAGATTCGCCATCATTTTGACTCAGCTCGCTTAAGACTCGCATTGTTTCAACGTAAGCACATTCAACCAGCTCGTCGCAGAGCAACATTTCACAAATTTCAGCCAGTACCCTCTCTTCGGTCTTTATACGATTTACGTTAATACCTTCACAAATCGCGGGGCCGCGATTCATTCGATTCGAACATCCGTATGAATGTGAACTCACTACGACGATAGGAGCACTACACTTACCGCAAGACATTAGGCCACCCAGCAAAGAGCG
>Ga0105348_1000179_pt1 | contig 46748 bp, 39 predicted proteins | sample EN8Hudsemesocosm_2_FD_83504 | JGI IMG/M metagenome (GOLD analysis project Ga0105348, IMG submission 83504) | Methane-oxidizing microbial communities from mesocosms in the Hudson Canyon - EN8C Hudson Canyon | ecosystem: Environmental > Aquatic > Marine > Cold seeps | place: Hudson Canyon... | reverse complement strand
GATAATTCAAGTACGCGTTTTTCTATATCAGCTTCCAGTAAAAGTATTCGGTCTTGCCCCCAAACACCAAGCGCGGGGGATTTTCCACCGGAAACACGGAAGCTTGGGACGCCCCACAGGCCCATGTCATACATGTCTTGCAAGTTTTTATCGAACTCCGCTTCCCAGTCAGTGTTACCCATAATTTTTGATGCGGCAGTCCAATCTAAACCAGCGTGTTCAACAATGGTTTTCATACCGGCATCGGTCGCTGAGTCAATCCGGCGCGCAAAGGTGCAATCAAGAAATGCAGCAAGTAGATCCATTTCTTTACCTTGCTCTCTGGCCCAGGGAAAGAGGGAATAACAATTGCGAATGGGGTCGCCAGTACAATCGATGACATCGCCATAGGGCATACCGAGGCGACGAGCTTCACGGGCCGCGTCTGAGTACACATAAGTGGCTTGAATCATAAGCGCATGATCGTATTCACCGTTACGCATAATAATCGGCAGTACAGGTCGCACGACAAAATTAACCCCTGTTTGTTTTACCAAGTCCAATACCCGTGGTACAGCAACGGCGGTGTAAGGGCTACGTATAGATGGGAAAAATTCCAGCGTAATTTTGCTGTTATCCATGTGCGGTACTTGATTTGTTTGCCATTGAGCTTCCTTGGGGCGCGGAACAACAACACCGTGCTTGTTAGGGTTACGGGCACCTTGCGATATAAGACGCTCCTCCAAGTAGTTCATGCGATCAACACCAAGGAACCATTCGCCGCTGTAGTAGAAAGTTGAGCCATAAACGTAACCTAACTTAAGCCTATAACTCTCAGCCTCCGCAATTTTTTGTTCTGTTATTTCTGGTGTTGCGCGATTAAAACTCTCCAGCGCATTTCGGTCGTTTTCCCATAGTGCTTTGCCAACGGGTTCTGCCAGTTCGAAAAAAGTACCTTCATTGATTGCGTAGGCCAAAATTTGATCGGCTAAGGCTTTAAGGTCTGAATTAGGTTGTTCGCTTACCGTTGGAAAATTTAATCCATAGTAGGGGGCGATACTAATGGCGTCATCACGACAGAATTTTCGATAGTCTTCTGACCTGTTGGTGGCAATCATTTTTTTATCTTGGGAGCCTACCAAATGTGGTCTGAAGTCTACGTCATAGTGGGAGAGTAGCGGTATAAGAATTTGGGCGACTAGCTGGCTGTAGGGATCATCTGTTTGGTGAAAGTATTCTACACAGCGGCGTTCACCTTTCTTAAGTCGTTGTGCTTCATGGCGAAAGTGAGCGTCTTCTATGTGCTGTTGGCTGGACCATAAACGGACTTTCTTGGTCATAAAGGCTCGAAGAAAGTTGGTATTATAAAAACGGTCTTTTAGAGACAAGAGCAAATTCATTATTCATCCTGTTTTAGTATTTGGCCTTACCTAATCGCAAGACAGCTAATGGCATATCTACACTACAAGAAAATAGATAGAGTACATTGTCCAATATGGCCAATCTATATTCGATCATGGCCAATCATTATGTAGCCATCATCACTTTGAATATATGACGGGTAAAGTCACACTATCTATCACTTGTCGATATTCGGTGGCTGCGCAATATCGGGTTCTCCCGGGAGAGTGACTTTTGTTCTGTTAAAGCTGCTTTAGCAAACTACGTCTTGAGCTAGCTGCTGTTGACTGTACTCATAATTGTTTGAATAGAAGCTTAGAGTAGAGCGATGGTTAAGAATATGTTTATCCATTGAAGTGGATACTGAAGATATTTTCGATTAAGAATGTAATGAAATCGGCGGCTAAAGCCATGGTTCAGGGAGGTGATCTCGGTTGTAATACCATCTCTTCGAGACGATATCTGGGTTGTGAGCGCGGTCTATAGCCGTCACTTGATTGGTGCTTGCTGTTGAGCGCATTGATCAGTTTATTCGTGCAGATTATGTCTTTAAATATCAGGAAGAGGTTTTGTGTGCCAGCGATGATTCTTGTTTCCTGAGCCTAAGCCTCAGAATAACAAGGGCAGCGCATGCAGAAGTTAACCGTATCCACCAAGATGACCTATGGTGTCGGGCAGATTGCGGAACAGATCAAGACCCAAGGTTTTGATCTGTTCGTCTTTTTTTATTTTAGTCAAATATTGGGGTTGGAAGGTTGGCTGGTAGGGTTGGCAGTAAGTTCTGCCATTATCTTTGATGCCATTAGCGATCCGCTGATGGGGTCCCTATCCGATAATCATAGGTCTCGTTTTGGCCGCCGTCATCCCTTTATGTTGTGGGCAGCATTTCCTTTAGGGTTATTCTGGGCGCTACTGTTTTTCCCGCCAGCGGGCTTGGGGCAGCTGGGGTTATTTCTCTGGTTGGCGACTTTTGCCATTCTGGTGAGGTTAGCGATGACCCTGTATCTGGTCCCATACCTTGCCTTGGGTGCTGAACTTGCCGGTACTTATCAAGAGCGTACCGACATTGTGAATTACCGTGTCATGTTTGGCTTGGTTGGCGGTGTACTTACCTCTGTAGTGGGGCTTGGTTTTTTCTTCCCTGAATCATCTGAGTTTGAACACCGGTTGCTTAACCCCGAGGGATATCCCAGCGTGGCTATATTTGGTGGAATTATGATGGCCACGGCTATTTTATTTACCACCTTGGCTACTAGGCGTCATATTGCGCAACTGCCGAAGGCACCTGAATCACCGATTCCTTTTTCCCTGCAGCGTATTATTTCAGAATTTAAAATAGCCTTTAATAGCCCATCTTTTAGGGCGCTGTTTTTTGGTATGTGTTTCAGTGCTATCTCATTCGGGCTATACCAATCGGTTGCCGTACATATTAATGTCTTCTTCTGGCGTTTGTCTCATCAGGAAATTGCCATCTTGATGGGTATGTATGTTCCCGCTTTTATTACAGGAGCTATCCTATGCAAATGGTTACACAGCATCTACGATAAAAAACCCGTGTTACTCCGAGCGGTGCTGATGACTTCTAGCATGAGTACGGTGCCTATTATTGCCCACATGTTTGGTTACTTTCCGCTGGATGCTGATGGCGAACCTAAGTTGTCCTACTTGATGTTGGTTTCCTATATTTTTGCAACGGGCATGGCCACCGCTATTATAACCAGTGGTTCAATGATGGCTGATGTGGCCCATGAAAACACCTTGAAAAACGGCGTTAATCAGGAAGGTGTTTTTTTGAGCGCGATTTCTTTTTCGGGGAAGCTCTCTTCAGGTCTAGGGCACTTACTGGCGGGTATTTTTTTATCCTTGATTAATTTCCCAGTAAAAACCAAAGATCCAAGTACGATAGAATTCAGTATGGTGCAAAACCTCGGAGGCATATGCCTAGTTTCCGCATTCATCAGTATTGTTGCCATTTTCTTCTATCGGATGTACACCTTGTCAAAAAGCGATTTTCATCCAGAAACTGTTGATGACAAATGCGTGGACAAGGATGAGATTCCTGTGACAACTCCTGTCTAATTTAGTGCTAGTGGAAACTGGACGCCTACTGTAGGCAGATTTTTATGCGTGCAATTCAGAATTTTTGGGTGTCGAAGGAACGGTGAAAAGTTTCAGGCAGCTTTATCGCAATACTTTAAAGATGGCAGCCTAAGAAGGTAGTAAGCGGGGAGGCTTATTGTCGATCTTATTCATGCGCATCGCTTGTTGTACAGACTGCTAAAGCTATTAATTGTGTCAGAAGTAGTTATCAGCTTTTTAGCATTATTGCTTTACGATACGCCGCATATATTTTTATTGATCGAGGGCTAATTGTTGGACGCTAAAGTAAAATACAAAAAAGAGCATTACAAATCGACCAACTCTGAAGATATTTTATGGCTCATCCGTAACGATAAGGGCTCGCTTATGGCGTTAAATCTCAAAGATGAAAAGCAGGCCGATACCGAAATAGCGAGACTAGAAGGGGTTGCATATGTTGACGGTCAAGACGACTGAAAGTGTTTGTATATTGCTCCATAGTGGTGACGTGTTGCGGGGTGAAGTTGTCGAGACAGTCGGTGACAGTTTTACCATATTCCACGAAAAGGCCGGAAAAGACAGAGGACTAAAGAAGAGCGATGTCTTAATGCTAATAAACGAGTGTAGCCCCGAAAAGTCCTACTTTAGATATGGTGTAAAACCTTGAGAAAATACTATCTATTAATTGGTAAGCCTACCGTCGGCGACGATAATTTCGAAGTTGTATAGTGATTACGACCGAAAGCTAAGTCTGTTAATTTTACAGAAGGTCCCGTAAATAGAGATCAAGGAATATTACTTAGCGTGATCTGTAGCTTCTAGGTTTCTATTATTGGTATCATTTTTGCTGAGGGGAAATTTCATTAGATGGAAGAAATATCAAGATTCATACACTAAGGTCTTCCATCTTCAGTTAGAGCCTGCGCTTTAATGCCTTTCATGAAATTATCCCAAATCCTAAATCCAAATCCTGAGCTGATTTTCTGCAAGTTCAACTCTTACATTTGTTTTTAGGGCATCCTGTTTTGTTTTCTTGGATAGACGAATGACTTTGTTTCGATTCAGCTGATTATGTCTTGAATTACGGGCTAATCCGACCAGAATAAAGTCAATTCTACTTTCGTTTTTTTGCAGAGTTTGGAGTTCAAATGTCTGCTTTTGTAAAGCTCTGATCTGTTTTTAGATCATATCGACGTCCGTTATGTAGAGCTTTCGCCAATAGTCGTAGTTGTGCTTGATAGCAGCTCACTCTCGTTACCTATTGAAATAACAAGGGGGTATCAGTGAGCATAAATACTTTGCGAACCTTCCCAGCGATTGCCTAAAATTGCAAAATCACCAATGATGCCGGTGGGATTGGTTGGATCCGTTGCACTGACAACGTCTCCGATAAACACCTGGTTAAACGTCTGACTGTTGCTCTTAATCATATTTGAAAAAACAACTTTGCCATCTTCGATATCAAGATCATATTCGGTATAACCGGGACGTATGTAGGTACCGGTAGCCAAGTCCTGGTTATCGCCTAATTCATCAGCGGTCGCGATACGAAATACGCCCATACCGTAAACGCCGATTTGGTTGCCGCCGGCGCCGTCCGTATCTGTGTAGTACACAATATTTCCCCCGATACCATTGGAATTTTCGGTTTGCACATGAAGTCCCGTGCCGTTGGCTTTGGACGAATACAGGCTTTCCCTTCTTATGTGTTTGTTAGCGCTGTTATTCATAAACTGAGCGGCTTGGCTTAGGTTGCCCGGGGTTGATGCTAATAAACCAGCCTTTCCACCTGCGATGCCGTATTTGTCGATAAGAGTATATATGGCTGCAGAGCCCATGTAGGTGGCACCATTGAGCACGGTTAATGTACCTATGTTGCCTTGGCCAGAACCGTCGGCTTTTCCGATATAAATTCCATCCATACGAATATCAATACCATTACCACCACCGCGCAATGTTGCAGCCTCAGCGGTCACGCCATAGTTGGTAATAGGGTCACTGGGTGTTTCTGGGCAAGGGTTTCCGGGTGGTACGCCAAAGCAGTCAGTTACGGTATTAAGGGCAATGGTGTTAGAGGAAAAGCCCATGGTGCGTGGGAGTAGTCCGATATTGCCTAAAAAGTTATTTACTTCGGCACCTTCACCACCGATATTACCGTGAAACATCAGTACACCGTTTTCGGTGGCGTCAATGGTTTGTCCGACAATTTGGACTTCTTGCACAGGTCCGTTCGGTGTTGGTGGGTTGATAAAGTAGGCACCGGGTGAGAAATCGCCGATGGTCAGGTATTTAATACTGATTTCACCCGGACCGCTTGAACCATCACCGTCGCCATCAATATACTTAAATTCTTCAATCGATTGGCGGTAACTTTTATCGATGGTGATACCTTCTTGTCCTGTGATATCACTCAAAACATCATCGTCGAGTGTTTCTAGACTATTAACAGCGAAGGGGGTTGAGGTTAGTAATACCATCACTGATAGATGACACAAGTGATTCATGCGGATTCTCCTTTATCCCAAGGTGGGATAATCCTTGATGTGTTCTTATTATTTATTTTGTTTTTTCTTGTTCTTGATAGAGGAACCGCTCTAAAAATCCTTTAGCCTCTTTCTCAATGGTGGCGCAGTAGATAGATGAAGGAAATAACTAAGGTCGTCAGTGGAGTGGGCGTGGCCGCCATATTTTGTGCTGTGTTGTAAAAAATATAAAAGGGGCGATAACAAATGGAAGTATGCATGCTTTCCAGTTGTTGCCGCCCCTGATTTTCTTCTAGTTTTTTCGTCTTATCTGTTTTTTATGCTTATCGCGTGAGAATCATTTGCTTGATAGCAGCTTCATCATTTTATCAGCGGTTTCTAATCCGGAGTTTTGGTTTTGACCAGTGATTAGGTTGCCATCAACAACCACGTGGGTCGCTAGAAAATCTCTAAACTTAGTTTGGCTTTCAAACAGCGCGCCGACCTTTCGTAGTTCCGCTTCTGGATGCTGTGGTGTTAATTCGATACCGAGCTCTTTAACTTGTTTATCGGTAACCGCAGTTAGTTTTAACCCTTTTACCAGGTTTTCACCGTTTGGTTTTTTAGCCTTTAACAAACCCAATGGCCCATGGCATACGCCGCCGACAATGCGATCCGCCGCATAAGCTTGTGAAATTTTCTGTCCCAGTACATCAGAGTAACCCAGGTCATAGGCTGCACCCCAACCGCCGGCTAGGAAAATAATGTCGTATTTTGTGAAATCTACATTATCAATTTTCAATGAATTATAAATTTTCTGCTGGAATACGGAATCAACCAATGAGCGTTCATCGTGGGGTGAAATAACTGGGAAACGAATTGTTTGCGGATCTACCGGAATTTTACCACCCTTAACGCTGCCTAAATCCACCTTCATGCCATTACGCTTAAACTCGTAATAAGGGTGAGTTACTTCGGAACTAGCAACACCGGTAGCGTCTGCATCTGGGCCCTCGCCGAGGAGATCATGATTCGTTGCGATGATAAGTGCTCTTTTTCCTTTTAGGTCATAAGTTCCCACTTCATAGTCAGGGTGAAAGCCCGCCCACTGCAAAGGCGTGTTATGGGTGCATGCCGTCATACCCAGGATAAGGGCAGCGAATAAAAAAGCTTTGAACTTATACATAACCGGACTCTCTATTAGGATAATAATTAGTTGAAGTAAGTGGGTTGTAAACGCTTATGTAAATTGCGATCCCCGTGGAACTAAGACTATAAGCTAAAAAAAGGCATTGTCATTGTCCCTGTGACGGGATAGTGCGCTAGTAGGCCAATACTATATACAGGCCTTTTACCTTCTTCCTTATTTTTCTGAGTTTCGAGCGCACTTCTCACTATTTGATATATCAATAACAATGTATTCACATAATAAATTTCATAAATAAGTAGTGCAGGCTTAATCTGTTCACTTTATCTTTAATAATCAGTATCTAAGTCTAGGGGTGGTTATGAGTAGGTTAGCAGGAAAGCGAGTTGTTATTACCGGTGCGGGGAGCGGAATAGGTAGAGCCTCCGTGCATAGATTTGTGGAAGAGGGGGCTGAAGTTGTCGCCGTTGACTTGAATGAAGAAGGCCTTCAGGAAACGAAAGAGCTTACCTCTGACCAAAGCAAGGTACATATAATAACCGCTGATGCCGGCGATGAAGTGGCAGTTGAGCAATATGTAAAGTTTGCGATTGAACAACTGGGAGGAATTGATGTTCTTTATGCCAATGCAGGTATAACCGGTTCCTTTTCGCCGCTGCTTGAACAAACGGCTGAAGAATGGCAAACCGTGCTGCGGGTAAACCTCATTGGCCCTTTCTTAGCCATTAAACATGTTGCCCCTCAATTAATAAAACAGGGCACCGGTGGCTCAATTATATGCACGGCCTCAACGGCAGGTATTCGTTCTGGTGCAGGGCCAGCTCACTATAGCGCGAGTAAAGCGGGTGTCATTAATCTCGTTCAAATTGCGGCAAATGATTTTCTTGGTACTAATATACGTGTGAATGCCGTCTGCCCTGGGTTAATCGAGACTGGCATGACGAAGATAATTTTTGATTTCGCTAAAGCCAAAGGTACGGATCACAAAATTGGTCAGCTGAATCCACTTCAGCGAACAGGCGATCCTATGGAAATTGCTAATGCTGTGCTGTTTTTAGCATCGGATGAAAGCTCCTATGTAAATGGCCAAGCACTGCCTGTGTGCGGTGGATTGTCCAGTAGCCACCCGGTATCTGGTCGTTCAAAAAAGTAATTATTAACAATAAAGCAAAGACTGATCTATTTATTTGCGGAGAGACGCATGTTGTTTCAACCTAGTGAGAAAGTTTTAGAGTTAAAAGCAAAACTTGAAGCCTTTATGGATGAACATATTTATCCATTGGAGCATGAATTTGATGAATGGCGGCAGGATCAAAATAATTTGTGGCAATACCCTCCGTTTTGGGATGATCTGCAACAAAAAGCTAAGGACGCAGGCATTTGGAATTGGTTTTTACCACCCGAGTATGCGCCGTGGAGTCCTGGTCTGACGAACCTCGAATTCGCACCGTTAATGGAAGTTATGAGTAAGGTGGGTTGGGCAGCAAATGTATTTAATTGCAATGCGCCGGACCGCGGTAATATGGAAGTATTGGCCAAGTACGGCACGCCTGAGCAGCAAAAAAAATGGTTAATGCCCCTGCTAGATGGCGAGATTCGTTCCGCTTATTGTATGACGGAACCACAAGTTGCCTCTTCTGATGCGACAAATATGGAGCTCGAAATAAAGCGCGATGGTGACGAATATGTTTTAAATGGTCGAAAATGGTGGGCCACGGGCGCCATGAGCGAAAAATGTAAAATCCTATTGGTGATGGGGAAGTCCAACCCAGATGCTGCGCGTCATCAGCAGCATTCCACCATATTAGTGCCTAAAGACACTCCAGGAGTCACCATTGTTCGGCCATTACGTGCGTTTAATGACTATCATTCACCGGGTGGTGATGCTGAATTACGTTTCGAAAACGTACGTGTGCCAGTAAGCAATATGATATTGGGCGAAGGGCGCGGATTTGAAATTGCACAAGGCCGTTTAGGACCAGGTCGTTTCCAGTATGCTATGACTTTTGTTGGCGGTGCGCAGCGTTGTCTTGAAATTATGTGCAAGCGTGCAAAAGAGCGTGTCGCCTTTGGTGAAAAGCTTATCAAGAAAACCAGTGTACAGCATGAAATTGCACGTTCTCGCTGTGAGATTGAACAGGCTCGCCTGCTAGTGCTTGCCGCTGCTGATACGATGGACAAGCAAGGGATAGCAGGTGCTCGGGACTATATCTCCATGGTGAAGATTGTTGGTCCACAGATGTGTGAAAATGTTGCCTCTCGTGCCATGCAAATACTCGGTGGTAAAGGTGTTTCTCAGGACACGCCAGTACAAGAATGGTTTACAGCAGCTCGATTCTGCCGTATTGCGGATGGCCCGGATGAAGTACACATGTCACAACTTTCTAAGTTCACTGTAACTGATTTGGTTGGTTAAACGTTAACTAACAGAAAAATGTGAGAAGCCCAGCAATGGCGAAATCTGTTGGGCTTTTTTGAATTTGACAATCTAAATATAAAAATGGAATGGCATCGTAGATTATGATTTACGTTTTCAGCCAATTCAATGACGGGGCTTGGCGTTTAGCCTATTGTTCTAGCATTATCGCTCTCATAATATCGCTCAAAGCACAATGAAATCTTATTTTGCTAGGTGCGATGTTCTACCTGCGATGTACATGCTGTGATGTTTTAGTCGCTGTGCACAGCAGCTTGTTATCAGTAACTTATTATCAGAAGCGTAGGATCAGTTTATGAATAACAGCTACCAACTCTTTGGCATACCTGCATCTCTCTATATGGCCAAGGCCCGTAGTTATCTGCGCAAGCAGCACATCCCTTTTGTGGAGCGAACTGTCGGTGATCCGTATTTTGGCCAGAAGATTGTACCTACTGTAGGGCGTTTTATTATGCCCGTACTGGAAACCCCTGACGGTACCATTGTGCAGGATGGTGCAGATATAATTGATTACTTTGAGAATCAAGCCAAGGATAAAAACGAGCAGACACGCTTACCGGCCTTGCCTGAAAATTCCGTGCAGCGAGCAGTGTCCTATTTATTCGAGTTATTTGGCGGTGAAGGCCTGTTGCGCCCTGCGATGCATTATCGCTGGAATTTTCCTGATGAGAATCTAGCGTTTCTAAAAAATGAGTTTACTGCTGGCCTTCTGCCATCGGATGCCGATGAAGAAGCGAAGAATACACTATTTGAATTTGCCAGTGGCAGTATGCAAAAGGCCAAAAAGTTTTTTGGTGTTACCGCTGAATGCATACCTTTAGTTGAAGAAAGTTATGCTGAATTTTTGCGTCTATTTGCTGAACATTTGAAAGCGTCGCCTTTTCTGCTCGGCGGTAGACCAACTTACGGTGATTACGGACTAATTGCGCCTCTGTATGCGCACCTTTCGCGCGATCCATATCCTGGGCAACAAATGCGTCAACACGCTCCCCACGTTGCTCGCTGGGTTGAACGTATGAATGTGCCGGAACAAGTAATCGCAGAACATAGCTCAGTGAGTGAAGACCTGTTTGCTGATGATGCAGTGCCAGATACCCTCAAGCAGCTAATGCGTTATGTCGCAGAAGAATACCTCCCGGAAATCGTCGCCCATGTGAATTATGCCAATGACTGGCTGGATGAAAGACCTGATCTTGAGGCGAGTACAAATGGACTGGAAGATCCCGCGGTAAGGGCAATAGGCAAAGCTGAATTTGATTGGCGTGGAATCAGGCTGAGAACTGCCGTGATGCCTTATCGTTTCTATTTGCTACAGCGATTACAAGACACTGTTGTGGCTGCCAATGATGCTGAACAGCAGGCGATAAAGGCATTATTTGCCGAAACGGGACTTTCCTCTATCTTGGAGGTGAAGACGCACCGTCGTGTGGAACGCAACAATTATTTAGAGGTCTGGGGAGAAGATCGCCGAGCCTCTGAGTCGTAATTCTCTCAACTTATTCAAGGCAGTGCGGTTTACTTCAGAAAGAGAAAGCCTAAAAATAGGTGATGCAGTTATACACCGCCTTTTTTTCCTATGTTCTCAAGACAATAAACTGTCGTAATGGGCCACTTAAGCCTTTGCATGCATTTTGTGTACATTGTCCCTACAGCATCCGGTAGGGTGATATTAAGACATTATTTTTCGCTGACAAATCTGGGATAACACTACCTAGTTGCTTTACCTGTGTTGAACACATAAGCAGCATTGATGTATCTACATTGATATAAGCTTGCTCCAGATGCTGGCTTATCTTTCTCTATTATAAGGTTATTGGTATGAAAACAAGAATTACCGAATTGTTGGGCATCGAACATCCCGTGATATGTGGGGGCATGATGCGTATAGGTACAGCTGAGCTAGCTGCGGCTGTTTCAAATGCCGGTGCTCTAGGTATTATGACGGCATTATCTCAACCAACGCCTGAGTTATTGGAAGTTGAAATCAAGAAATGCCAGTCTCTGACTGATAAGCCATTTGCTGTAAATCTCACGGTGGGTGTGGTAGCGACTGAAATTAACTACGACGATTATATTGATGTGATCTGCCGTACCGGTGTAAAAATCGTAGAAACGGCAGGCCGTAGTCCTGAGCCTTTTATGGAGCGTTTCAAGGCCCATAGTATTAAAGTCATTCACAAAGCAGTAACTGTTCGTCATGCCCTAAAAGCAGAGAAGTTGGGTGTTGATGTAATTAGTATTGATGGCTTTGAATGTGCCGGTCACCCGGGTGATGATGATGTAGGGGGCTTAGTATTAATTCCTGCAACAGCAGCAAAAGTGAGTATTCCTATTGTCGCTTCTGGCGGTATTGCTAACGGTCGTGGTTTGGCAGGTGCTTTAGCATTAGGTGCTGATGGCGTTAATATGGGCACGCGATTCCTAGCAACCACGGAAGCGCCTGTACACGAAGCAATTAAACAAGTTATCGTTGATATGAAGGAAACTGATACGGCGCTAATCTTCCGCTCCTTCAAAAATACGGCGCGTGTTTACAAAAATGAAGTCGCTATGAAAGTGCTTGAAATCGAAAACGAGAGCGGCGACTTTGGCGAGATTTACCCACTGGTAAATGGCGAAAAACAAGAAATTGCTTGGGCTTCAGGTGATATCGATGCCGGCATGTTGACCTTCGGTATGAGTGGCGGTCTTATCAATGATATTTCAAGCTGTGAAGACGTGGTGAAAACCATTGTGGCTGATGCAGAAGAGGTTATTAAAAGCCGACTAGCGACAACCCTTGAGGCAGTTTAATAATTTAGTTTTTACCGCCGGTCAATAATGGTCGGCGGTTTTAAAATTGAGTAGTTTTCAAAATTAATACTGAAATCAAATATTTTTTCGTTTGACGTATTCAATAATCAATGTTGATTAAGTTCAGATTTTAATGTTATTCGTCTAAAAGAGCATTGGATCAGGCTAGTTTTCTAATCTTTGTTATTTCTTTCTAAGGTCTTCATCGGCTCGGTATTCACCGGAGGATTCTTAAGGGTACGTGGAAATTTATTTCTACTGATTGCTCTTGTGGATGTTGTCAGTTCCAGAACGTATGTCTGATTCTGTAGAATATTCAGGGTTGGCAGCGCAGCTTTTTCGATATTGGCTTGGTGTTACGTTATACCAGCGTTTAAAGGCACGATAAAAAGTACTCGCATCTTTAAAACCAAGAAGAAAGGTGATTTCCTGTAGGCTTGAGCTGGTTTTGTCCAAAAGGTGTTTTGATGCTTGTTTTCTCGTTTTATCGATGAGGCTTTGAAAAGTATATCCTTCTTCTTTAAGTCGTCGTAATAGGGTTCGTTCGCTAAAACTATAATTCTTTGCGACCATGTCCATGGTGATGTCGCCTTGCGGTAGAAGTACCTTGATTTGCTCCCGAACCCGGTGAGCTATGCCAGGTTGAGAGCTGGTTTCAATTACTTGTTGTAGCTCGTAGCAGTTTTGGTTGTCGAGGTTGTCATTGTGAGAGGGATTTGTTTTTGTCGCCACACTTGGATCTAATTTAAAGGAATTAACGGGCTCGTTAAATTTTAATGGGCAATTAAAATATTCTTGATAGTCCTGAATGTTGTTGGGTTCAGGTCGAGTAAAAAGAACTTCTAAAGGCGTTAAGTTATTGTCACCGAGTATCCATTGCATGCTTTTTACCGCGTTGGATATTATAAAATCATGAATGAAATAGTCGGTGTCGGTATTACTCAAGCTGGTACTAAACGCTATGTCAATGTAGTCTGACTGCTTAGTAATGGCTATTTTTAATGTATCGCTGAGGTATTCTTGGTTTTCATAGCAGCGCTGTACCATGTCTTGATATGACTTTGCGGTCATTAAACTGAAACCAAATATTCCCGTTGCTGTCGGCAGAAATCGTTTTCCAAGTTCCAAGCCAAGTGACGGCCTAGTACAAAGATTGTTAACCATAGTCATTAAGCTATAGAAGTCTTTCTCTGCAATTCGCCCGTGAGGTAGATTGAGTTCGTTCAGATCGATTCCTACATAACGACATGCATTTATGGCGGAGAAGTCGATATCCTCTAATACCTCAACAATTGCCTTAACGATTGGAGCCGCTATAGAGTTTGTGTGTGCCATAAATGTTTATCTCGTTGAACGCTACAGTATTTCAGTAGCCAAAAGGTAGATGGTCCTAGTGAATTATGTTTTTTGTTTACAGGTAGTGTGAGTTAATGTTACACGTTGGCTAGGTGGTTGCCATTGGCATCATGGCATGTGGTGATTCAATCCTTAGCCAATAGCGATTGGGTTCACTTGTGCCAATCCGGGGATATTTGTAGTGAAATTTGGGGTTGAAATAGCTGATGGAGGATGAGAGATAGAAGATTGTTTTCTCAGTTATCATGAGAACATAATAAAAGCAGCTGTAATAATAGCTTTAAAAAAGGCCCCATCAATATCGATGAGGCCTGAATAGAAAAAAGTTCTTAGATTTCTAGGTGTTATGAATTAGTGACCAGAGATGTAGGTAGTTCCTTCCCAGTGGTTACCCAAGATAGAGATACCACCGATAACGCCTTTATCTGCACGTGCAACCAAGTGGCTTTGCGCTCTGTTCACGTCACCGATAAAGATTTTACCCAATACGGTGTTACCGTCTTTAACTTGGTGCAACTTCAACTTACCATCTTCAACGTCAATAGTGGTTGTTGTTTTAGCACCACGTAGGTACTGACCAGTAGCCGTGTCATTGTCATCAGAAAGCAAGTTGTTATCCGTGAAACGGAAGCTCGCCATGCCGATTACACCAACCTGGTTTTCGCCCGCGCCGTCAGTGTCGGTATAAACAACGGCCTGACCACCGAGACCGCCTTCAGATACGATAACCACGCCTGTACCGCTGGACTTCGATGAAATCAGAGTTTCTGCTTGAATCCATTTTTCGGAATTCTTAACAATTAGCCCCATGGTATCGGCTTGGGAAGCTGGAGTAGCGCCATTGAATCGAGTGAAGTATTTACCAATTTGCTGAACGCGGTTCATGCTCGCATAGTTATTTATATTTACTACGTGCAGGGTACCTATGCTGTTGGTAGCGCCGTTGGTTGCACCTGCGTAACCTAATTCGATACCGCCGATGCGGATATCTTTACCGTTACCGTAGGTGGCACGTAGTTTAATTGGGTCTCCGTTTTCGTTAAGTAGCTGAGTCGGGCCGGCTGGTCCCGGGCCATCCTGGTCAATTAACACGTTACCAGATGCATCAGTGGGTGGTAGCGAGCTAAGTGCATTATCCATAACGTTAGCAAAGTTCGCGCCATCACTCATAGCACTTGTTAAGACAAGTGTAGGTAACATAGCAGCACCACCGTTTGCGGTTGATAGCGGGTGTGCAGCAGGTAAGACGTTAGCCGTCATTTGGTTATCAAGAATGATAGATTCTTCACCAATCATAGCGCCAGTGATAAGAACACCGTTAGCCGCTGCGTCGATTTTCTGGCCACGTTCCCAAACGTTAGTCAGTGCGCCATTTAGATCAAACCCGTCAAGACCGCTACCATTACGACCACCGAAAGGTGCTGCAACGCCATCAGTGAATTCACCAATTTCGATATCGGTGAGACTAACGGAACCTTGCGTGCCATCAGAGCCATCGCCATCAATATATTTGAATTCTTCAATGGTATTTTGGTAGTTCTTATCGATGGAGATACCTTCCTGACCGGTTATATCACCCAGAAAATCATCATCTAGTGCTTCTAAAGCGTTAGCGGTAAAAGGTGCAGTAGCAATGGCCGCTGCTAGAGCCAGTTTTTTTATATTTTTCATTTCAAAACTCCTAGTTTTTTTAATTATTTTTCAGTGCTTATCGAGGCGGTTACATGAAAGTTTTATACCTACGATATCGATTAGTGCTTCGTTGCTAACCGTGATAATCATCATGTAATTATTTAGGTTGATAAGAACTAGGTCGGATTGACAATCGCGCAACTCTGTATGCCAGATTAATAGTTCGGAATGTAATGTATTGGCTTATGCTTCGAGTGAATAAATATTTGGTGTTAGTAATGCACTAATTTAAATATTAAACCTAATCGTAGGGGATTAATATTTATGTAAAACAGATAGTTGCAGTATTAGTCTGTAGGGAATCTAGTGTGTTGTTGAGGCTGGGCGCTCCTGTTATTGATTGAAATAGACGTTTTAATTCGTCGTTTTATGTATTAATAGACTGTAGTTAATAGGTGTGTGTTCGCCTTTTTAAGGCGATGTTATCTTGAGAATATGGTGTGATCTGACATTAAGGCTACTGAAACTGACAAAGTTATGGCTTGATAAGTTAAGTGTCTATCAGGTATTAGTAGAGATATCGGGAAGCATGCACCACCTGTCAGACGAATTTAATAGAAATCTAATGCAATGCTCTAGTAATTATTAGAAGAAGTGCCATAGGGCTAAAATATAGAGCTGCATTTTGTCGAAAATCTAACACTGCTTGCTTCGCCTATAATTGTAAACTTAGTGCATCGTCGTCCAAGGGTGATAGTTTGACCTGAAATAATAGTTATCTACGAATAATACTGCTTTAAATAGTTATTCAAGTTTTAGTGCTAATGCTAATCCCGTGTACTTTTTCACCATATTCAGAGTCTCGGATTTGATTGGTGGTCTTATCAATGATATTTCAAGCTGTGCAGACGTGGTAAAAGCCATTGTGGCTGATGCTGAAGAGGTTATTAAAACCCGATTAGTGACAACCCTTGAGGCAGTTTAATAAATTAGTTTTTTACCGCCGGCCAATCATGGTCGGCGGTTTTAAATCTGGGTAGTCTTCAAAATTAATACTGAAATTAAATATTTTTTCGTTTAGCGTATTCAGTAATCAGATAATTAATGTTGATTAAGTTCGGGTTCTAATGTAGTTCATCCAAAAGAACACTGTGCTGTAAATATCCATGTGGGAAACGGGCCTATCATCGGTTGTGCCTGTCGCTATGGCTTTCGGGTATTTCACGAAATAGGGTACATGGGTGCCGCTATTGAGTAGCGAGACCTTCCAGTCGGGATTAAACCCGCATTGGCCGGGTAACTGGCTGTTCTATCAAGGCTGTCCTTCCAAGACTAAATCACGCTAGCCCTAAACTTTGAAGCGTACTAACATGTATTACATATGACTACATAGGTGTATTTCGATGAGTATTACAAGTATCAGGCTTGCAGATGATGTGGAAAAGCCCCTTGAATCCTTAGCTAAAAAGCTCGATAGAAGTAAAAATTACCTTATAAATCAAGCGATAAAGGAGTTTTTGGCTAAGCAATCCCTTGAAGAGTCAAGGTGGGTGGAAACATTAGAGGCTGTAGAGTCTATTAAATCAGGTAAATCCCTTGATGAATCAGATGTAAACGCTTGGTTAAATAGCTGGGGTACTGGTGAGCGCAAAGAGCCGCCTAAATGATTGAGGTGAAGTACTCTCAAGAGTCGATTGAATATCTTCAGCGAGTTGTCGAATTTGTTGAGGCTAAAAACCCTTACGCTGCTCGAAGAATTGCAATTGATCTTCAAGAAGGCGTTTCCAGACTAAAGCAATTTCCCGAAATTGGCTTGCCTGTAATTAAAGCACCTGATCCAGAAAAAATTCGAGATTTATACGTTGGTGATTATACGGTTCGCTACTTAATCACTGACGACGCTCTTTATATTTTGAGAGTTTGGCACAATAAAGAAAATGAGAAAGGTTAATAAGACAAGGCTGTGGATTGCTTTGCATCCACAATTCGTGGTGTTAAGCGACAATTATTGCAAGCTAGAGTGTTAAGATGATTTTATTTCGTCAATGAGGTAGTGAATGTTTTGTATAAAAAAGGCGATGCTGTTTAACATCGCCTTTCTCTTATGGTGCTTAAACTAATTTCAATAATTCTTTCAAATTAGCGTTCACGTTTAGTTTAATTATCCCACCAAATATATTCGTCATCCGGAGATTCCGGCTGCTCCAAGGTTTTGTCGATAGAAATGGGCGCTTGTATCGGTGGTTGCCACATCGACGGCGCTTGTTCCGCATTGTGGGCAAGTAGTCGGGCTTTTAGCTCGGCTACTTTCTCAGGATTTTTCTCGGCAATATTGTGTTGCTCTGTTGGGTCATTCTTTAAATCGAATAACCAGGTTTTATTGCGCACACCTTCCACTTGTAGCTTCCAGTCCTTGGTGCGTAGCGCTTGATACTGCCCGCTGCGCCATACGATTTGGTCATGGGGCTGGCCTTCTACTTGGTTGTTTACGTAGGGTATAAGGTCTACGCCATCAACCACTCTATCGGTGGGGATTTTAGCACCAGCAGCGGCGGCCACTGTGCTGTAAATATCCATATGGGAAACAGGCATATCATTTTTTGTACCCGCCTTTATAGCTTTCGGGTATTTCACAAAATAAGGTACATGGGTGCCGCCTTCAAACAATGTAATCTTCCAACCGCGATAGGGTTTGTTGATATCGGGTAAGCCCACATAACCGGCACCGCCGTTATCACTGGTGAAAATAACCATGGTGTTTTCTTCCAGGCCATTATCTTTCAGAGCTTGCATCACCTTGTTAACACTGCGGTCCATGGATTTGATCATGGCAGCGTAAACGCGTTTACGATGGTCTTTTATGTGTGAAAGTGAATCATAATCTGCCTTTGCGGCTTGTAGTGGTGTGTGGATGCCCCAGTGTGCGAGGTATAAGAAGAACGGGCGATCCTTATTGGACTCAATAACCTTAACGGCTTCATCTGTGTAGTAGTCTGTTAAGTAGCCTTTTGGTTCAAACAAACCGCTTTCGCTATTGGTTGTGTTGTAGCTCGTTGCGTAGCGCATCATAGCCCATAGGAACTGATCAATTGGGTCAAAATCCTGGTAGGAGTTCACAACCTCAGGGCTGTCTTCTGGTAGAAATAGCCCACTTTCCATAAACAAGCTTTCGTCAAAACCCTGGTGCTCAGGGCGCATGCCCTGGTTTCTACCTAAGTGCCATTTACCAATATGCACATTGTGGTAACCCTTGGTTTTTAGTACTTCCGCAAGGGTGATTTCTGAAGGGGGTAAACCCAGTTCTTCATATTCGGGTAGTGCGTCTAAATTCTCTTCAACAACGTTAATCTTCCTGAGTCGATCAGAAGCATCTGTAATCATGCCCATTACTTTTGGCATAGCCTTAGGTGTTGGGGTGAATTCAAAACCGAAGCGAGTCGAGTAGCGGCCCGTCATCATCATGGCGCGGGAAATGGCGCAAGTTGATGTGCCAGAATAGCCGTTGGTGAAAGCGACCCCTTGGCTGGCTAGTGCATCAATGCTCGGTGTTTGCAGGGTGGCTTGGGATTTATCGTCCGCGTAATAGCTGATGTCGTTAAAGCCTAAATCGTCCGCCAGAATAACAACGATATTGGGTGGGCGTTTATCAGCCGGTGAGTTCGCTGTTGCTGGCCCTTGTTGCCAGTTAACGTCCTGATTATCGCTAATAGGGGCTTTAATGTTTTTAACGATGGGCGCTACGGTCAGTATCATATCAACTTTGCTGCAGGCGCTAATGGCGAGAAAGCAAAATATGCCGATGGACCAGGCTAGTTTTCTAATCATTATTCTTCCTTTCTAAGGGCTATATGTAGTTCAGGTTATCATTATAGAGTCGGTATCTGAACTCATTGGCTCAGAATTATATTAAGTATGTTGCAGGGCAAATGACAATGCTTGCAGTGTCAAACCGCTAGCAGGTTATTGCGTTTTTATAGCTTTGCTAGCCATAAATTTCTATCGCCGTCGCCGAATTTGGCTCCTTGGCTTCTATTCACGAAAACCCAACTAAAGATAGGCTTTTTAAACTATTTTCCTGTTTTTATTTGTTCTATGGTGCAGTGAGTCGTCACTGAAAAACTATGAGTTGTTGGTTTTTATAAAAAATCGTACGCAGAAAGTAACATAATAATTAATGCTCAGGGTGGTCTCATGTTTAAGCAAAAGGAAGTGATTGAGAGTATGGCTATAACAGTGGCGATGTCCGTGTGCATCTCGCCTGTTTTTGCGCTGGAAGCGATGGATGATGAGTCACTTAGCGCTATATCTGGCCAGGAAGGCATTACCATTGACCAAACCTCTTATAACACCATCGAAGAATTTGTGTTGCTTGATGGTGATGGTGATGGTTCCGGGCCGGGTCGCGTCAATTTGAATAATTGGCAAATTGGTAACTTTCGCGGGCTGGATTTGCAGTCAAACACACCCAGCACAAATAATATGCTGACGGTTACCGGCAAGACCATAGATGCCACGAGTGATGGCGTTATCATCACCGAAGGTCATATTGAGTCGCAGGGTGGCATCGTGATTAATGATGCTGGTCAGTATGCGCAATTAACCGCGATGGGCGTCACTACCGATGCCAGCGGTAATCTTGCCAGTGGCGCCAAGTTACGAAATACCAATGACGGTGAGGATGTTTCCATTGGGGCAATTGAGATAGGTCGTGCGGATGGTAATGGTGTGGCCAGTATCGGTTCGTTGCATCTGGTGAATCGCAGTAATTATTATTCGACCATGGGCGCAGTCATTGCGAACGAAAAGTTTGGCTTTGGTTTGGATGAGTTGGCTGCCAACCAATTCTCTAATCGGGTAATGAAGATATCGTCCAAGGCCTCCGGAACCGGCGTGAGGATTCTAACGGAGCAAGGTTCTCTTACCGATCAGGGTAATATCGGTCTACAAACGGCTTACTATGAAGATACCGATGGCGGTGCCGGTGGTAATCAAGTCGGTTTGGCTAATTGGATGACCTTCCGCCGTGTAAACGATGCCAATGATTACAATGATAAAACCAACTCTGGTGATAAAATTCGCGGCGCATTGTGGGAGTATTCCGTAGATGTCGAAGATGGAAAATTAAAGCTTGGTGATGAGCTTATGTTGAATTCTTTGATTGTAGAGAAAATATTTATCGGAAGTGCCAGCGATGCGCTTAACAATGGAACAGGTGTTATTGGCGGTATTTCGATTATGAACAATCGCTACGTAGGCAATCGATGGATATATGGTCATTAAATACGATGGTCGCTTTCTATAGGTAAGTCGCTATAACCCAATATAACCGTTAGTAATATCTGCGCAAAAATCACTCCTTTGGTCTTACACGGGCTTATCAGGCCTATAAAGCTATCACAGTGGCCGAGTAGGGCGCCGTTTCTTATTTAGGGACAATTACCTCGCATCAATAATCCGTAATATTGGAACCTATGATAATTCTTGGCAGCACGCATAGAACGCGTTCTATCTTCTCAATAACGTAAACTGCGACATGGCCGTCCCACATCTAGCGCAGGCACTCGATATGATAAGTAAAGTACCTCAGTTTGTTATCTTATTTGCCAGTCTCATACTTTGCATGATCGGCATCGTTTCAGCCCAAACAAAGCTTGATGACCCAGAAGATGTCAGGAAAAATATATTCTGGAACCAGCTGTATGCCAAGGGGGGAAAGTCCTTATATTGCGCTAGACCCTTTACCGAGAAAAATCGTCGCATGGAGCCCAGTTATATATTTCCGCTCTCTGATATACGTCGCTACATGGATTGCGGAACACCTCGGCAGTGCGTTCGTGAAAGCGAAAGCTACCGTTTTGCTGCATCGGATTTACATAATATTTATCCCGCTTTATCCCGTATTGCATTGGATCGGCGCAACGCCCAATTCGGAGAACTTGGTGATGTGCCGGAGAAATTTCCGCGCTTAAACTGTGATTATCGATCTCAATATAAGGTAACCGAACCAGCAGATAATATTAAAGGTGATATTGCCAGAGCCCTTCTTTATATGCAGCTTACCTATGGCTTACGTTTTCCTGTTTCTATCCCTATTGAAGTGATCATTGCGTGGAATGAATTGGACCTGCCTGATGAGAAAGAAAAGGCGCGTAATAATCTTGTTGAGAGTATTCAGGGCACCCGTAACCCCTATGTTGATAACCCAGAACAAGTGAACGAGTTAAAGCATAATGGAGCGATATCTTTGAGCCAACTTCGCACTAAGATTATCAAGTAGTTTTCATCGGGTGCGCATTGAGCGTCACTACTCGGCCAAGGTTTGTGAGCTGGCACGAAAAAGCATTATGGCACTTAAATATCTATGAGACAGTCTCTGTTCTGGCATTGAGTTGCGGCGCTGAAAGCCTTGTCACCCCATAAGTATAAATTATAGCTGACTTTGAGAGTATTATGAGTGTACGTTTGTTGTCCCCCGGTTTGTTTTCATTATTACGTGTAAGCCTGTCTTTCTTTGTTCTTGTTGGTTTTTCGCTGCTTTCAACGGCCAAGCAACCCAATGTGGTGGTCATATTGGCCGACGATCTTGGTTACAGTGATTTGGCTTCCTACGGCAGCGAAATCAATACTCCCAACATCGATCAACTAGCCTCTGAAGGTGTGCGTTTTAGTAATTACCACACTTCAGCCAGCTGTGCGCCAACCCGCGCTATGCTGCTAACCGGGGTAGATAGTCACCGTGCCGGTGTTGCTAATATCGCCGAATCCATGCCTCCGGAACAAACGCATTCACCGTTTTATAATGCAACCTTGAATCTTAATGCCATCACCGTAGCTACCTTGCTGAAAGAGGCGGGCTACCATACCTACATGACGGGCAAGTGGCATCTGGGTTACAAGGAGTCTGAACTCAGACCGTTTAACCGGGGTTTTGAGCGCACCATGATGATGGCCGATTCTGGTGCCGATAACTGGGAGCAACGCTCGTATTTACCGCATTATCTAAAATCTCATTGGTATGCAGACGGGGAAGAATATGATTTGCCAGATGATTTTTATTCCTCTGAATTTTTAGTAGATAAAGCGATTGAATTTATTGATAGCAATAAAGACGATGACAAACCGTTTTTCTCTTACATCCCATTTCAAGCCGTGCATATACCGGTACAAGCCCCGAAAGAATTTACCGAAAAGTACATGGGCGTTTATGACCAAGGTTGGGATGTGTTGCGCAAAAAACGCCAAACGGGTGTGAAAGAGCAAGGTCTGATCGCCGCAGATGCTCCCATGCGTGATATGCATACCACCGATAATTGGGATGCCTTAACTGTCGAAGAGCAGCGTTTTCATTCAAAAAGTATGGCCGTGTACGCAGGTATGGTTGATGCCATGGATTACAACATAGGGCGCTTTATTCAATACCTGAAAGATACCGGTGAGTACGACAATACTATCTTTATTTTTACTTCCGACAATGGCGCTGAGCCTTCTGATCCAGGGGAAATGTCAAAGCTATTTCCATTGATGATGATGAGATTAGGTTACAACCGTGATTATGAAACCCTGGGTGAAAAGGGCAGCTACGGTTACATCGGTGATGACTTTGCCAGCGCCGCGGCAGGCCCTTTGTCTTACTACAAATTTTTCTCTGGCGAGGGCGGTATTCGCGTACCTATGATTATTGCTGGGCCCGCCGTGCCAGACAATAAAAAAGGCAGTATTAACCATGCCATGAGTTACGTAAAAGATTTGGCACCGACTATTTTGGAACTAGCGAATGTTGAACATCCGGGGACAGACTATAACGGCCTGGCGATAGAGCCGGTAACGGGTAAAAGTCTGGTAGATTTAACCGCAGGTAGGGTTGATAAAGTTCACCCTAAGGATGAGTATATCGCCTATGAAATTGGCGGTAATGCGGCCGTGATTAAAGGCGACTATAAAATAATGCGCAACGGTGCGCCAGTGGGTGATGAAAAATGGCACTTGTTTAATCTGGCTGTTGATCCTGGTGAGACCAAAGATCTAGCCAGCACTGAACCCGAAAAACTTGCTGAATTAATTAATGACTACGCCCACTATGTTGAAGCCAATGGCGTGCTACCCATGCCGGATGGTTATGAGCAGCGTAAACAGGTATCAATCAACTTTTTTCGGGAAAATGTGGCCGGTCCAGCGATGATGGTGCTGGGTGTTTTGGTTGCGATTGCTCTTCTGTAGGCCGTTCAATTTGTTTGTGATCGACTAGTCAGTTGCTACCGTACCCCGTGCAACACGAGGTGCGGTAGATGATTGTAGAGGTGGAGGAGAGGCTACTTAAAGCACGGCGCCAGTTATTCAATACGTAAAGTTCCAACAACGTCTTTTTCACCGAGTTCTTTAACGCGTCCTTCAGTAAATTCTTTCCCTGGTTCTTCATCAATTTTTTCACTTGGCTCAATGATGCGCAATATAACCTCAGCATCATCTGCATTTTTTGTACGGTAGAAATCCAGCACCATAAAACCCTCATGGCCATGGGCAAATAGTGTTTCTGGGATTTTAGTGAGCCAGGTTACTTTCTTCTTGGAGCCGGCTCCGCTGATCAACATATACTTGGCTACGTCACCACCTTGCATAACCTGCAAGCTATGATCATGGCCAGCTGCAAAAATTTCCGGCGGGTTAGTGCCCATGGCCGCACTTAACTGATTAACCATACCATCATACAAGGGGTAGCCAATATCTTGCTGGAATTCAAAGGCCCAGCTTAGAAAATCGAGTAACCAAGGGCGTTTGTACCCCCCGTGTAAACCTGATGAGAGTAGTGGGTGATGAGCAGCCACAATAACAAAGTCGTCTTTGTGTTTCGCAAGCTGTTGTTTTAAACGTTCGGTAATATCGTCTGTGGTTACGGCTTCGCAGCCAGGTCGCCACTGGGTGTTCATCATCAACCACCAGTGGGTATCTAACGCAATAAGAACGACACGCTTGTCGCTGACTGTTGCTGGCTGGGATAACACCTTAACCTCAGGCCCCGGGCACCCCATGGAGGGCAAAAAGTCTGTAGGGCTTTCAGGATAGGCTTCTATAAAATCTTCCTGACGTTTTAAGGTTGCAGCCCCAGTTTCGGCGCTAAAAGACCAGTCATGGTTTCCGGGCACGTAGATCTTGGAGGCTTGGGTCGCTTCTAATTGCTTGAGTAACACCTTTTTGCCGCGTTCTAAATCGTCTTCAGTCAGCCCCTGCCAATATAAGTTATCACCCAGGAATATAATGCTCGTTTTATCTTTGTAGGTATCTCCCCAGGTGCCCAGTGTATCTAAGGTAGGATCATCATCTGTGGGAGCGCCAGCATCACCAATAAGGATGACGCGATAAGCCGGCTCGGTAATCGGTGAGTGAGTAGTGGTAACAGGCTCTGTCATCCAAGGAGCTGCGGGTTTACGATAATCTTCACCCTCAAGTTTTTTAGCATTAAAGGTACAGCCTGTTACTACTAATATCAGTGTCAATAAAGGTGCGATAAAGCTGAGTTGTTGTAGTTGATTGCCACTTTGATACATAGATATCCTTTGTAATAAATAACTTGTGAACAGAGCAGCAGGGTAATGGAAGTCGGATTGACCATCAAGGTGGTCAGTTGCGGAGGGTGTTTGGCTCTTAATGTAATTATCCCCATTGAGACGATTTGAATTTTATTAGCCAATCAGTTGAAGTTGAACTCTGGCTACAATAGATCTATTTCACTATTTGTATGAAAAGGTGTGTTAGTTATGTCTGAATCAATATCGGCCAATCTTCTGCGAGAGCAACAAGCCCATGCGGCTAGTCAAGAACTAAAGCCGAGCCAAGAAACGTACTATCGCATCTGGCAAGATCGCACATCACCTTTTTCTCAAAAGGTGATTACCTATATGAACTACAAGGGTATTCCTTTCAAGAGCATTCAGGCAAATATGAATGCAACGCTGGAAGAAATTCCTAAGATGGTGGGCCAGAGCATTATACCTGTCATGTTAACGCCCGATGAAGAAGTGTTGCAGGATTCAACGCCCATTATCGAATGGTTTGAAAACCGGTTCCCAGAAAAGGGTGTAATACCCGCTGACTCACGTCTGGCCTTTTTTATGTGGCTGATCGAAGAGTTTGCGGATGAATATATGCCGCGCATTCACATGCATACTCGCTGGGGTAACGAACAGAACCAGCAGACAATTAGTCATCGTATTGCGCGAGGTGCTTGCTATAGCGTGCCTAATGCATCAATCGAAGATATCGCCCATTTCACCTTATCTCGTCAGCCCGGTTTTGATAAACACTTAGGGTTAAATGATGCGGTGCGTGACAATATGGATCAACAAGTGCTGGATTTGTTGACGATATTGGAAGAGCATTTTTTACACCACCAGTTTTTATTAGGATTTAAACCCTCGATGGCCGATTTCGCCTTATACGGCACTTTAAAAGTTCATTTGTTCAATGATCCCAATTCTAATACCACGATGGAAATTAATGGCCCAAGAACTTGTGCCTGGTTGGAGACGATTTCAAATTTTGGTGATACCCGTGGTTGTGTTGGGCAAACTGAATTTGGTGATTGGCTCGATTTAGAAAAAGGTATTCCGGAGAGTCTACTAAAATTACTAGCCTTCACCGCAAAAACGTATGTGCCTTTTGCTAAAGCCGGTGCGCAAGCCAGTAAGGCGAAAAGTAAAACTTTTGAAGCTGAGGTTTACGGCATGAAGGCGACCTTCAGTACCCACCAATATCGCGTGTGGTCCTTTGAGCAGGTTCAAAAATATTATGAAGCGCTTGCAGGTAATGATAAGTGTTTTGTGGATGAAGCGTTAACCGCTGCTAACGTATTGCCCGCTATGATGTCAGATGGCATATATCACAGCGATTTGTTTGATGGCTTTACGCCGCCGGTAGTTAAAGATGGTATTGCTGATGCGAGGATTCGCTATTTGAAAAGTAAAGGCAGGAAAGCGGGATTGATATAAAAGTCGCACACTTTGCTTTTTAGGATAAAGAGAATACATTGTTCTGACATTTAAATATCGAGATTTAAAATGGATGCATTTTTAGATTTTACTGATAAGACGGTTTTAATTACCGGCGCAGCAAGCGGATTTGGCGAAATGCTGGCTATTGAGCTAAGCAAGCGAGGTGCACAATTAGTATTAGGTGACATCAACACTGAAGGTTTGGAAAAAGTTGCTGGAAAGTTAGGTGATGGCGTCGCATGCCTGCGTTGTGACGTTTCCGTAGAAGCGGATTGTGAAGCTTTGGCAAAATTGGCGGTTGAACGCTTTGGTGGTCTTGATATTGCCATTAATAATGCGGGTATCGCTCAGCCGATGGCGAAGTCCATTGATACAACGGAAAAAATTGTTGATCAGCAGATGGATATTAATGTTAAAAGCGTCGTGTTTGGTATGAAATATCAAGTACCCCCTATGTTAGAGGCTGGCGCCGGCTGTATTCTTAATGTTAGTTCTATGGCAGGCCTAGGCGGCGCGCCCAGTAGTGGAATATATGCTGCGGCCAAGCATGCCGTGATTGGGCTTACAAAAACTGCAGCGTTAGAGTATGGCCGCAAGGGCGTACGGGTTAATGCGGTATGTCCGTTTTTTACGCCAACCAATATTGGTGGTAGCCTTTTAAAGAATGATGAAGTAGCGGAGCAGTTAGCGCGTGGTTGCCCCATGAAGCGTCTTGGTAAAGTGGAAGAAATCATTGCCGCGATGGTTATGATTATTTCACCTAACAATAGTTATATGAATGGTCAGGCTATCGCAATAGATGGTGGTGTATCGGCACGATAGCAAGCAAAATAATTATGGTGAATTACGGGGTCAGAGTAAAACTACTCTGACCCCGTATTTCGTTTTTTATACTCCTATATATTCGCAATATGTCATTTTATATCTAACTTGGATTCAAGTAATAACCGCAATTTTATTACTAAGGTGTAACCGCCACCAATTTGAAATTCTTCTTTTCAAGGCGCCAGTTTGTTTTGTACTGAGTGATGACACCGAAGCCAATGTCGTTTAGTAGTTTTTCAGTATCAGATTTAGTCTGCTCATTCATAGCCTGATAATCATCCACAACGCGCTGTAAACGCCAAGCGGTGTAATTGTCCATTTCCATGGATGCGGGTACGTCTAGCAAGAAGGTCTCAACCGAGGCAAGTGATCCTAAGCCGGTTTCTACGGCTTCATTCAGCGGTAACTCGGGTATGTGCTTATTGGCAGCCTTTAATACTTCCTGGGTCATGTGGCCAAAAGCGCTACCGAAATACTGCAACAGCTCCTTCATGGTATCCGTAAGATAGAGCTCCCCTTGATCCGAAATACCTGCAGCGGACTGCATGTTACTTATCCAGTACGTGAGGTGGATGCAGTTTTGCCTGATGTACATGCTGGCATCACAAGGGTCCAGGAACAGGTGGCCCCACATGGCGTTCATTATGCCAAAGTCAGCCGAACATGGTCGATCGCCCAGAACGAAGGGGGTTTGTGCAAAGTGTGCATCCAATAGGTCGCATACCTTCTCTACTACCTTGATGGCTTCTTGTTGTACCTCGGGTCTATCCAGGCTCACCTTGGGGAGGCGGGATTGAATTTCAGCTGACACGGTGCCTGACATATTGTTGGCTAACGCTAATAAGTCAGGGTTGGTAACACCTTTCGTGTTAAGGGTATTAAACATCTTCACTCCCCAGGCCTTGGTCTCTTCCGGGATCCAGCGATAATAAATCATGGCCATGGCGAAATTATTGTCGGCGATGTTTTCCAAAATATTCGCGATGAGTTTCAGTTGTGGGTCTTCGGGGGCAACAGGGCGCTCTGGATGACGTCTTTCAAGGCCTTCCACAATATCGCAGCCATCTTTCAGTATCTCGCCGTCTGGACAGAATACCACTGGGAACAGATGGTCCCCCGTGGCGGGCGTTACGCGTAGGCCGAGCGTCTCGATATTGCAGCCGAGCTCCTGATAAGGGATACGCTTGTATTGCAAGCAACTGCGTATCTTGGCTGAGTAATAGGAGTGCGGTGCTGCGACGAGTTCATAATCAGTTTGCGCTACATCTTGTTGAGTCATTCAGGCTATACCTTTACAGTCGAATTTGTATTAAACAGCTTGGATCTTGCCAAAATGCTGAGAAATGGCTTGGATTAACACTGTTAAACAGGGTTAAGCATATCTAAGCATTGTTAAGCTATGTGGTCGTTTAACTATGTGGTAACAGAGTGCGTAATTCATTGCTTAGGTGGTGTTGAGGCGCGACGCTGCGGACAATTTTGCAGTGGATGCGCTAGAATCGGCTCAGCTAAGCGAGTGTTCTTGTTTTTCGCCGACCGTCAAATAGAGTGATTTTATGTCAGGAATTAATGAATCCCGTTTAATACTCGATGCGCTCTATGTGGGTATAGAGGTGCTCGGCTTCGATACAAATTTAATTATGGAAAAGGCCGGGGTAACGGAAGATGAAGTTAATGGTTCTGTTATGGGGCACCGTCGGAAAGTTTCATACGAAGTTCGTTGTAAGCTTTTAGAGGCCCTCATTGATGTTTCACAAGATAATGATATCGGGCTTCATTTGGGTATTGCGTTACCCCTGAATTTTGGTCTTGTTATCGAATATTTCTTTCTGAGTAGTGCAAGCTTCGAAGAAGCGCTGACACGACTGGGTAAGTATGATTACCTCATTAGTGATACCTTTCGCGCACGCGCAGATTTACTCTCAGATCCTTGTTGCATTCAAACGGTATTCTATGATGAAGATACTGCAGAAGACCTGCATCAACGCCATTTTAATGAATCCATGCTGGTTCATCATCTACGTCTATATCAAATGGCGACAGGGGGCGAATTTCAGCCGGTAAAAGTTTTTTTTATGCATTCTGAGCCAGAGGATATCTCCGAACATGAGGCTGTATTTGGCTGTCCTGTCGAGTTTTCACATTCCACTAACAGCATTTATTTTCCGCGAAAATATCTCAGTATTAAATCCCCCATGGCGCAGCCAGAATTACTGGTGGCCCATGAAAATATGGTCGCCGCACAATTGGATGATATTGAGCAAAAAGATTCGCTGGTGAGAACGAAGACCGTGATTACAGAGTTGTTAGAAACAGGAGAGCTGAATTTAGAAACGGTTGCTGCAAAACTGGCTGTTGAACCTGCGCAGCTGAGGCGTCGATTAGCAAAGCATGGAACGACTTTTACTGTCCTGTTAAATGAACACCGTCACGCCCTGGCAAAACAGTTGTTAATCAAAACAGATGAAGCGCTAGAATCCATTGTCTATCTATTGGGCTTTGTTGAAATAAGTTCCTTCTATAAAGCATTTAAACGATGGGAAGGGGTAACGCCGGCTCAATACCGGAAAAAATATCTGAAGTCTAAGGTGTCTTAATGGCTGAGTTTGGTGCTCTCGTACATACATTTGCCTTATTAATTGAATTTTAATATAGGCCAGATGTCATAACTGGTGTGATTATTTTCGAACAAGAAGGTATAAAAGCGGATTATTGTTCTAGTGATCGAGTCTTATTGCTCTTATAAAGTCTGTCACAATTCACTCGATGTCATTCCATTCCAGCGTATAAAGGCTCGGCGGAAGTTGGCCGTTGTTGTGTAATCGAGAAAGTGCGCTATGTCGGCAATAATGTAAAAGTCGGTTATGAACTTTCACCTTATATAAACAGCCACTTGCCGCTAGCAAAGTGGCTAGGATTATAAGGTAAACGGCAATATTTATGCCCTTTATTTATTAATTTAATTGCCTACAAAAAGCGTGCCCATAAAGGTCTTAACAAGGCGATAGTCCAAAACATAATAGACGGTCCAGTCTTGTTTTTACTCCATAAAAATTTTGCTTGGGTGCTCATAAATGTAAAACTTAAAATAGAATCTGCGACTTCAATTGATTCACGACTATTGACGGCCAATAGGTCTTCTTTAGCACTGTCAGCTAGAAACGTCCTTCCTACACCTTGATCAATCCAACTCTTAGCTATTTTGTGAGCTTCTTCTTGTAGCTTCTCGTGAGGAACTACCCATTGCACCAGGCCCACTTCTTTTGCTTCAGTGCCAGTGGGTTTCCAACCTTCACTTTCAAGGATGCGTGCTGAGTTTTTTTCACCGATGAGGCGAGGAAAGTGATAGCTAGAGCAACCTTCTTTGGGCACACCGAGTGCCGCAAAAGGCGTACTAAAAGTCGCTTTTTCTGAAGCGATAATACCATTGCATAAGGTGGCCGAAGTCACACCGGCTCCAATTGCTGGGCCATTTACAGCGATCAGTATGGGTTTAGGGAAGTTCAGAAACGCCTCAAACAATGACTGATTATGCGCAATAATGTACTTACGCAGGTTTTTGGGAGACATAGGCTGTAGCCCACCACCAAAATTAACCCCTGCGGTATAATAGTCTCCGGCACCGGTAAAAATCACCGCTTTGGTTTCTGCATCGTCGGCAGCCTTAGCAAGGGCTTTTTTAAAGGCATCCATCATATGGTCAGTCCAACCGTTTAGCTTTTTTGGTTGGTTCATCTTAATGGTGAGAACACCGTCCTTTATTGATGTCTCAACACATCTTGCTGCATTGCTATCCAAATTAAGTTCGTTCACAAAAAACACTTCCTAAGCAAAAAATAGTTAGTTGAGTTATGGCAAAAATTATAGGCCAAATTTATTGCTATTGCTGAAACATGCCGCGACCTAGTCGTATTCACCGTAAAATTTCCCGATAATAGCATATTAATTAATAGTCATGCCTTAATCTGCCGAAACTCAGTTGGTGGTATCTCGTTCCAACGAATAAATGCCCGGCGAAAATTAGTCATCGCTGTGTAATCAAGCAAGTGAGCGATATCAGCGACTGAGAGTTCAGTCTCCGTAAGATACTTTTTTTGCCAGTACATTTTTCACTTCGTCACAGAGCTCTCGAAAACTAGTTGCTTCGCTGTCTAGCCTTCGTCTGAGGGTGCACTCACTCACATGTAGTTGCTCAGCTACATGATCAAGGCTCGGAAAATCACCGGCCGCTTGCATCAAAAGTCGACGTACTGCTGCCGATGTATTTTCAATACGGTTTGAATCACGCAGCATCTCTTCACATTGCTGCTGGAAAACAACTTGTCCCGTTCTCATATATTAATTCTGCCGATATTCATTTGGCGGAATTTTATTCCAGCGTACAAAGGCGCGTCGAAAATTCGCGGTATCCGTATAATCTAGCAAGTGAGCTATATCTGCGACCGTTAGTTCAGTTTCAGTAAGGTATTTTTTAGCTAATACATTTTTTACTTCATCACATAGCGTTCTAAAGCTGGTGGATTCGCTATCTAGTCTACGCCTTAATGTGCTTTCACTCATATATAGTTTCTTAGCTACTTGAACCAGGCTTGGAAATTCACCAGCAGATTGAATAAGAAGTCGACGCACGACGGATGATGTATTTTCAATACGGTTTAAGTCCAGCAGTAGTTCTTCACATTGTTGTTGGAATATTACCTGACCGGCAGGATTTGCTGTTCTTATTGGTAAATCGAGTATCGCCTCTGGAAAGATAATCTGGTTTTCAGTCTGATCAAATTCCACTTTAGCAGGTAGATACTTTTTGTACTTTCTATAGTAATCAGGTTTTGGGTAATTTAGGTTTATTTGCGTAGCATAAAAGTTTTTGCCGGTTAGAAATTCTGTTAATGCAAAAAATTGAGAGAACACTAATTCAGTGATTAATTGTTGTTGATAGGGGTCTACCATTTCTACGTTTAGCTGTAAAACCACCTCGTCCTTTTGAAAGCTTAATATCCAAACTACACCTGATTTAAGTAGCGTGTGATAACGAATTGCTAGCTTGAGTCCATTTCTAAGGTTTGCGCAGCTCTGTATGGCAAACCCAATGGTGCCTAGGCTTGAAAAATCTAAGTTTCGTCCTAAGCGCAATACGAAGCTGGGATCATTGCTTAGTGTTACCGCGGTATTCAGAGAGTTTTGTATATGACTGCTATTTAACTCGGCCTTTTTGGGTTTAATACCGTCCCGTGTAGTAACGGCAGCAATCAACTCTTGTTTGCTGATGCCATACTGCTCAAGTAGCTCCAGAAGTGGCCGAAGTGCGGCAAATTCTATTTCCATAGTTTCCTAATACCTAGACTTCTAGTACACCGTTTTGAGTTGTTATCCCTAGTCTAGGGTAACAGAATTTGAATAAATGTGAACGAAAATGACCTCCATGGTGAACGAAAATAACCCCCTTTATGCTGGTTAGTCTGATTATAATAGCTTGGCTTAGGTGCATTGACGCAACCTACACTGAGATAAATTGCGGATAGTTTTTAAAGCTGTTGAGAAGAGAGACGTTTATGAAACACCAATACAAGTATTACGGATGGGAAGCTTCCTACTTTGCAGGGAAAATTCGCGGGTATTTAAATTATAAGGGTGTGGATTACACGGAAAAATCAGTCTCTTTATTCGACATGACGTATAAGCTCCCAAAGAACACAGGAAGAAGAGGTATACCTGCGTTGGAAACCAAGGACGGTGAATGGTTTTGTGATACGCCTTTAATTATGGAAGAAATGGAGAAACGGCACCCAACACCTAGCGTATTGGCCGATGGTCCGGTACAAAATTTTGTTGCTGAGCTTTTTCAGAATTGGGTGGATGATTCTTGGATAGGCGTGGCCTTACATTCCAGATGGTCGTTCCCGGAAAACTATGAAAAACGGAATCGCGAGGAAGCTGGAAAAAATTTGTTGCCGTTTACTCCCCGTTTTATTCGCAATAAAGTTACTGACAAATTTTTCCTACAAGAAATGGCTCAGCATTTGCCAAATATGGGCATAGTTCCTGATAAGGTTCCTTTGTTTGAAGCTTGGACAACGAACTTATTAGATTTATTCGAAGAGCACTTTAGCAAACATGGCTACTTATTAGGAGAGCGTCCATCCTTAGCCGACTTTGCGTTATTAGGCCCTATGTATGGGCACTTGAATCGTGACCCTTGGCCGAAACGTGAGTGGTTAGATCCTCGCCCCAATTTACAAGCTTGGGTGGAGAAGATGGCTAGAGGTGATAAAACAACAGGCGATCTTTTACCGGATGATAAAATTCCAGAAACCTTAATGCCGGTCATTAATATTATCTTTGCCGAGTTCTTGACGTTAATGGAAAAAACTGTTGAAGAAATAAAAGCACTAGTTAAAACCGGTGATCTTAAATCTGGTGATGTTTTGCCCCGTGGAACTATGGTATCTGATTTCCCAATGATGAATGGTACATACACACGTACTTCTTTTCCTTATTCTGTATGGCGAATGCAGCGAATACAGAAAATAGTGGCAGCCTTCTCTCAAGAGGACAAAGAAAAACTAAACGCTTGGTTATCTGAAAATGGTCAAGAGAAATTTCTTTCGATAGATTACGGGCCAGAATTAAAACGCCATGCTTTAGTTGCAGCGTTAGCCTAATGGGGGGTTAGTGATGAAGAGAATGAGTGAACGTACAGTAAAAAACGGAAAAGTCATTGTTTCTATTGTCTGGTTGTTGGTTCTTGCTTCGGTGATAGTACCTGCGCAGTTACCTTTTGCTGGCGTGTTTCAAGGAGTTGGTGTTTTTCTAATCGTGGCCCATAGTATTGAGATAGTGATGTATCGCCGATTAATGCGCGGGGTTAGTGACTATTTTGGAACCATGCTGTTTGGTTTGTTACAGCTGCAGAGTATAAAATCATGAGTCATTATGGGTGGTGTAGCGTGCTAATGGCTACAGTGCTCTGTGAGTGATAGAAGGAAATAAAGCAAAGCTTACCGGTTAGGTTTGGAAGGGTTCTAAAACAGAACTTGTCATTAATAAAGAAGCTGTTAGACGAGATAGTACCAGCGTTTCGTACAACAAAACGATGAAAACATCTTTGCAAAGCCAAGAATGGTTACGTTCGGCCTAAATTAAGTCTGGGGCCGATCTTCTTAGTGTTTGCAAAGATGCTTATCTAAAACGTTATTCGGGTAGTTTGAATAAGTCTAAATACCTGCGGCGTTTAATACATCAATAAATACGTCAGGCTCAGGACGCAGGCGATAGTTATCCGTTAAGTCTGCGAAAATAACCTTACCTTTTGCATCCGTGATAACAACCGTAGGCATAGCAGTATCTGAGGTATATCCCCTGACTTGCAATCCCATTGGTGTGCCATTTTTATGTAAGATTTTTAAAGATTCCGCAGCGCGGTTATCCTTATCAACCATAAATTCAAAAGGCACTTCAAACTTTTTCGCTAAGCCTTCAGTATTATCATCTGGCTGTGAACTTACCAGTAAAACGCGAACCCCTTTCGCTGATAATTCCTTGTACTGCGCTACTACTTCTTTAATTTGCGCCATACATAAAGGACACCAGTTACCACGATAAAACATCATTAATACGGGTGATCCTTGTAAATCCTTTGAGCTAAAGGACTCACCACTCGTAGTGCTTAATTCAAATGCAGGTAGTTTCTTACCTACTTCAATCACTTGATCTTTCGTACGATCACCAAGTCTGGAATACCAGAAGTTGTAAAGAAAAGATCCAGTTATGCCGAATCCGAAGCAATAGATCAAAGCTTTAGTAGGCTCTTCTCCCTGCACAAGTCCAAAGATGGCAACGGCTGATCCCACCACGGCAGCTGTCATCCAAGGGAGAACGCTTGGCAGTCGTGCTTTGTTTGCGGCTGCGAAGATAGGCACAATAATCACTGCCGGCACAAGTGTTGCGATGAGGGCACCCAGCCATTGATAGGTCATGCCATTCGTATAAAGTATATAACTACTTTTTCCAGCGCCAAACACCAAGGCTGGAATATAAATCATTACAAATATGGATTTCACTACATTCATAACATTCATTTTTTGTCCTCTCTCAACTATTAATTTTAAATTGACTTAATACCCAACACGCTTAAGGCGATTCGAATCACACTATCTCACCATGCCAGAAAACGCCCATGGGCCAGCGCTCATCATTCAATGAGCGCTTCGTGCGACTAAAGTTTCCCCTGACGTACACAATCAAATTATGTTCAGCCAGCAATGCTGGTGCTAAGCGTTACGTCAGAAACGCGATAAACAAACTTCTATGAGAGGTAGCATAAGGTTATTTTGAGTGGTTTAATTACGTTTAGCAGCCAATTGTTTAGAAATGTCGCCATACTGCTATCAATGGTACCGGTTGAGGATATAAACCGGTTGAGGGTATAAGTTGAGGGTATAAACCGTGCCGAAGGTTGTTCGCGCGAGTGTTCTGCACCCATACTACGATTTTTGTCAGCAGCAGGGGCTAGACCACAAGCAAATTCTCAGGTCTGCCGGACTGCCGGAAGACATTGATCCCTATAGCGATAGCTATGTGCCATTGGCTGGGATACACAACCTGTTAGTCGAACTAAATAATGCCTACAACTGTGAGCATATCGGCCTGCTGCTGGCAAAAAACCAGGGACTTAATGCCCTAGGCGCGCTCGGACAATTGATAGCAAGCGCGAATACCTTGGGTGAGGCCTTGCAGGCGGAAAAGCGCTACCAACCGCTCTATTCCAATGATTTTTTGTGGACCATGACACCCGCACCGCCGTATTTGCAACTGAGTTTCAAGCCCTTGTTTGCCTTGAAACAAAGTCTGCGAGAGGCGATAGAAAATTCGGCTGCCCATGCGTACAACGTAATTCGACAGATTACCGGTAATCAGTGGCAACCCCAGGCAGTGTGTTTTCGTCATTCACCTCCTCAGCAACTAAAGCCCTATAAGGAGTTTTTTCGCGCACCCCTGAACTTTAATGCAGAATTCGATGGCATGTGGATAAATTCAAAAGACCTGGATCTGCCCTTACCGGGAGCTAACATGCATCTGTATACGACACTGTGTCAATACGCCGATACGCAAATTGGGAATAAGGAGGAAGACAGAATCCTGCAATTGGCCAGAGCCCATATCAAAGAGGCTCTTCCCACGGGTAAATACCAAATGCCGTTAGTAGCTAACAGTTTAGGGATGTCACCGCGCAGCCTACACAGAAAACTTCAACAACAGGGTTACCGCTATGAAGAGCTAGTTTCGGAAGTGCGTCTTGAACTCAGCTGTTTTTACCTGCGCAGTGCTAATCTATCTGTCACACAGATCGCTGGATATGTCGGCTATAAAAATGTCAGCACGTTTTCCACCGCTTTTAAAAAGCACACTGGCTTAACTCCTCTGCAATGGCGTCAGCAGCGAGATTAGTCCCGCACATTTAAAGAGGTTTTCATCATACCACCTGCTTTGCAGGTGGTTGCTGATTAGAATTTGCTAATTATTTTTTAAAAAATATACAAAATGGATTTGCAGTCCTACTGACTTAATATGACATTTCCTTACAGGGAGTAAACGTATACAAGCTATATTGACATATGACGATCATCATACGTATGATGATCGTCATATTAAGGCGGCAGCCTGCCTATTAATGATAAGCCGGTGATGAAGCCGGCTGCCCATAAGTTGGGCGAGATATTCAGTGAGTAAATGAGGATTTGGGTTTTATGAACAGCTATGTGGCGCCAGTTGAAGAAATGATGTTCTTGCTGAGAGATGTGTTTTTCGCGGAACAGCAATGGACTGAGTTGTACGGTGATGAAGCGCCGACTTTGGACTTAGTTGAGGCGGTGCTTCAGGAATCCAGCAAGCTTGCAACGAATCTTCTACATCCATCAAGCGCTCTTGGTGATCGCCAGGGCTGTTCTATCAAAGATGGTGTTGTTTCTACCCCTGATGCCTACAAGGAGCCTTTTCAGTATTTGGCAGAGGGTGGTTGGCCTGGCCTAGGGGCCGCAGTGGCATATGGCGGTCAGGGCATGCCCAAAACGGTGGCATCCTTAGTCGAAGAAATGCAGTGGGCGGCTAATCCGGCGTTAAGGCTATATGCGGCTGCTACGTCGGGCGTAACTTTGTTGCTGGAAGACTACGCATCTGAAGAACAGCGTGAAACCTATTTACCTAAGATGAATTCTGGTGAATGGACCGGAACTATGGCAATGACGGAACCCCATTGTGGAACTGACCTCGGCTTAATGCGTACGCGAGCAGTGGAGAATGACGACGGAACCTATTCTTTAAACGGCAGTAAAATTTTTATTACCGGCGGTGATCAAGATTTAACAGACAATATTGTGCATTTAGTTTTAGCAAAACTGCCTGGTGCGCCCGCCGGCTCTCGGGGCATTTCGTTATTTTTGGTCCCCAAACGATTAGTGAGTAGTGATGGCTCGGCCGGAGAGCTTAACGGTGTTACTTGTTCCGGTCTTGAAGATAAGATGGGTATCAAGGGTAGTACCACCTGTATGTTGAATTTTGATGAGGCCAAGGGTTGGCTTATAGGCGAGCCCAATAAAGGCCTTAAAACCATGTTTACCATGATGAACTATGAGCGTATCAATGTTGGACTGCAGGGGCTCGCCCAGGCTGATATCGCTTATCAGTATGCCGTGAATTACGCGAATGAAAGACGTCAGGGACGTGCTTTATCGGGTCCGATAGAACCAAATGAAGTTGCTGACACTTTATTCGCCCATGCCGATGTGCGTCGCTTACTGTTAACTCAGCTGGCTTATAACGAAGCAGGGCGTGCTTTCGTTGTCTACCTGAGTGGGCAGCTGGACACGCTACGTTACAGTGATGATGTAAATGCCGTTAAGAAAAGCCAAGCCTTGGTTGATTTGCTAACACCGGTTTCCAAAGCGTTTCTTACCGATAAAGGATTTGAAGGATGTGTTAATGCTCAGCAGATTTTCGGTGGACATGGCTATATTAAGGAGCACGGCGTGGAGCAGATGGTTCGTGATGCCCGAATTTCTATGCTCTACGAAGGTGCCAACGGTGTTGTTTCTCTAGACTTACTCGCTCGCAAGGTTGTTTCTAATGGCGGTGCCTTGGTGAAGGTGTTCTTGGAAGACATTGATGAGTGTTTAACTGAACTTTCACAAATAAAAGGTAATGCTTGGTTATCGTTAGCCCACGATTCCTTGACCGAAGCAAAAGACGTGCTTTGGGATGTGACGCAATGGTGTGTTCAGCAACCAAATTTAGCGTTTAATGATGCCGATGAAATTGGTGCCGCCTCAGTGGACTATATGAATTTGTTCGGCCACGTTGCGTTTGCTCATATGTGGGCAAAAATGTTGGTATCCCTGGAATACTCACCGTTGAAATCGAATGAGAATTTTTCATTGCGCAAAAACCAGGCCGGGCGTTTCTACTTTAAACGCCTATTGCCTTGCATTCATTCTTTGGCTGAAGCCATTAAAGTCGGATCGAATTCTGTTATGGAATTACCGTCCGACCTGTTTTGATATATTGGAGACAATTGTATGACCTATGAAACTATTCGATTTTCCGTCGAAGATGGTGTTGCCCAAATTGTATTAGCTCGCCCTAAACAAGCTAATACCGTGACTATTGCTTTTTCTGAAGAATTTAATGACGCGGTGGAAAAATGTAAATCTGATGCAAATGTTCGTGCCGTATTATTGTCATCAGAAGGCCCGATTTTTTCAGCCGGTGGAGATCTAGCTGGATTTGCTGCCTATGGCGAAGAGCTGCCGAAGAAAATGCAAGAAATGTTGGCTTCGTTCCATGCTTCACTTAAGACGCTATCCGAAATGGATGCGCCACTCATTGTTGCTGTTAGCGGCGTTGCGGCAGGTGCTGGATTTTCGATGGTATTGTCCGCAAGCATGGTACTAGCTTCAGCACAAGCACGTTTTACTGTGGCATATACGGGCGCTGGCTTAACACCGGATGGTAGTTCAACGTTCTTCCTGCCTAAAATTGTGGGCTTGCGTCGCGCAGAAGAATTGATGTTGACCAATCGACAGTTGTCAGCTGAAGAAGCTCTGGATTGGGGTATTGTTAATCAGCTTACCGATGAAACAGAGTTGCTTGAAAAAGCGCTGAAGACGGCCAAGCGTATAGCTAAAGGTCCAACTAAAGCTTTCGGTAATGTGCGTCGTCTATTGGTATCAGGCTTTAATGCTGAGCTTGCTGTGCAGTTGGATCGAGAAGGCGAATCTATTGTTGATATGACGCAAACGGATGACGGTAAAGAAGGTATAGCCGCTTTCTTAGAAAAACGTCAGCCTGTTTTTAAAGGTCAATAGGGTCTTCTAGCGACTTAGCGACTGGCATTGCTGTAACGAAGAACCAATTTGGTAATGTGCCTTTCTTTTCAGTGGAGTGATGGCTTTTTAAAAATCGCCATCTTCTCTTATAAAAAAGCCCGGATCAAAAGTCACGGGCTTTTTTATCTGCCAAATTATCTATACGAAAATTCTTTTTGGTCCTTTGATTTATGCTCTTTCTCTAGAGCTGAGTTTAGTTCAACTTTAGGTCTCGTAGCGCCATCTTTCGGCAGGCCTTTAAAATTCGATCTGAAAAGCTTGAGCTCTCCACTGCGCGTGCTAACAAGATGCCGCCAACGCTAAGAGCCAGTTGTGCAATAGCTTCATCCGTTGGATCAACTTCTAAGTTGTTTTCAAGCTTTTTGATTTGATCTGAGTTTCGTTTTATAGATTTCTTGAGGTTCTTTTCCAGTGTGTTGGTGCTATCGATGCCGCTGGCAGACATGTCAGCAGAAAGAGGGGGTAAAGGACAGCCGGTCTCGATATTATCCCGATGATCACGACTAAGATATCGATTGATAAGTGTCTTCAACGTTGTCTCTGCCGTAGCATTATCGAGTTCTTCGAACCAGCTTTCACGACTAGTGTCCATCGCATGAGTGAAAGCCTGGTTTACTAGATCATTTTTATTGTCGAAATGCGCATAAAACCCACCATGAGTGAGACCTGCATTTTTCATGATTTCCGCAACACCGGCACCATCTAGACCTTTTTCGCGTAAAAGATGAGCGGCGCTATCTAAAATGCGTGCTTTGGCTGCTTTTTTCTGCTCAGTTTTAAGGTTCATAAATAGTCCTGTATAGAAGTCAATGATTTTATGATCCTCGTCATATGTTGTCAATTTACCAATCGTAACGTTAAAAAGGTGTGTGATAGGCGGATATTACTAGATAGCCAATGGTAATTAAGCTTGTACCTATTAAATATGATGAGTATCATATTTAGCCTGTTTGAGTCAGGTTTTTTGGATACGATAAATGCGTATCTTATAACTATTTTGTTTACTTGAAGGAGCTGTTAATCGTGAAGTATCAGAAGAAGTCGGTTGATGTTTTGGGCAAAGAAATCACCTATATCGAAGCCGGTAACGTGGATGCAGATCCTATTGTTTTTTTACACGGGAATCCCACATCCTCTTATCTTTGGCGTAACGTCATTCCTCATTTAGAAAAGTTGGGCCGTTGTATTGCGCCTGACCTTATCGGTATGGGGGATTCGGAAAAACTGCCCGCAAGCTTTGGTGCGACTCGTTACAACTTTCACGTTCATTATGAGTACTTGCGTGCAACGCTTGAGGCGCTAGATGTGAATGAAAAGGTAACTTTAGTGCTTCACGATTGGGGGAGTGTCTTGGGGTTTCATTGGGCAAACCAATACAAGGAAAAAGTAAAGGCCATTGTTTATATGGAAGCACTTGTTATGCCTATTGAATGGGATGATATGCCGGAGGGTGCTCGAGGAATATTTAAAGCGTTCCGTTCTGAAAAAGGTGAAGACTTAATTCTTGAACGCAATGCTTTTGTTGAGAAGCTGCTAACAACATCCGTAATGCGTGATTTAACTGAAGAAGAGATGACAGAATATCGTAAACCTTTTCTTACGCCTGAGGATCGTCAACCAACCCTAAACTGGCCCCGTAGTATTCCTATTGGTGGTCAGCCGGTAGATGTAATGAAGGTAATGAATGGTTATGGTGAATGGTTATCCCAAAGTAACGATTTACCAAAACTGTTTGTTAACGCCAAACCCGGCACTATGTTAATTGGCCGGCAGCGGGAGTTTTGTCAAGGCTGGCCGAATCAACAAGAAGTCACCGTTAAGGGTCTACATTACCTGCAGGAAGATTCGCCCGATGAAATTGGTGTTGCTGTTGCTGAGTTTGTATCCAGTCTGTAGTTGCTCGTCGGACGATAGTTGATGATTGTTGTTGATAAATTAAGTTGCGCAGTAACCTTATACGCTGCGCTGCTCGCTTATATAGATCGTATTGACGCTAGCCCCGCATTTCTGAAAGGCATTAACGCCTAGCGACTAGCGCAAAAGGTATTTTGAATGCGGAGAAGGCAACGCTATCACGGAATAATAGCTACAAGGAGAAGGCCTGTGTTAATAAAGAAGGTCGCGATTTATTCATCGTGTTGCTGCTCTGTTTATAGCAATGTACGGATACAAGTTTATTAGCAAAGTGGCCGCTCTTGTCGGCGGCTACACCTCCCAAACCTTATGTACAAACGTGTTGATTATCGGTTCAGGCGAGCAGGGTCAGAGTAAAACTACGTTGGTCCTGTAAATTCTTGAGTGGGTCTATTCTGTTGTTCACTCGTCTATTAGGCTATTAAAGTCGATCCCTTTAGAAGATTTCCAGGCAAAAATATTTTGACACTATATTGAGCAGCTGGTTCTCCACCAGGCGCGCAGCGCTTTATCTAGCAATTTCGCTAGCTTGTATTACGCTTATTTGTCATATGAGTTCGATATCGGCTAGGCAATGTTGCTGTTTATTAGCTGCTAAATAAAGTACATAACGGCATGTGCATAAGGAGAAAACCATGAGATCAATTGTTTTAGCACTATTACTAACAGTGTGTACACTTTGGGCTTTTGCAGAGGATAAAGTCTTTAACGCAGATTTCAGGCATAGACCGCCACAGTTAGTGGTTGGTGAGAACAGTAATTTTTCCGGCCCCCTTAAAGATGTATTGGAGGAGGCTGCCGCAAGGATTGGCTTTACCGTAAAATGGCGAGATGCTCCTTTTAAGAGAAGCTTAGAAGATGTCAAAAATGGCAAGGTAGACATAGTTCCTCGGTATCGTAAAAATAAAGAGCGCGAGGTATTCACTAACTACCTTGGCCCCATCGGTTATCAATTGCGTGAAACCCGATTTGTGGCGTTAACAGGGCGGGAAGACATCATCCAATCCTATGACGATCTCCAAAAGTATAGCGTTGGGATTAAGCGTGGAACGTCCTACTATAAGCAATTTAACGACGACAAACAGCTAAATAAGAAAGAGGTTGTTGATGATGCTCAAATTGTAAAAATGTTGCAGGGTAAGCGCTTTGATGTAGCGGTAATCATCGATGAAGGCGCCTTTTTGGACGCAGCAAAGAAGGCCGGTTTCACCAGCTGGTCATACACACCCTTTAAGCACGTACAAAAGCTGCCTAACTATTACGGCATGTCTAAAACATCACCCAATGCATCCGCATACAATGAGTTGAACAGCGCATTACAGGACATGGCCAAATCAGGGCGTGTTGCAGAAGCCTATCAGAAATTTGATGTGGAGCCGCCCGTGCAATAGAGGGGTAAAGAATAATCTGACGCAAGACTTCTAATGGAATCGAGCTTGAGTTGTTAGGACTTTTATAAGTATTACAGGTTTTATTGTGTGGCGGGTAAAGCTGCTAGGGTAAGTTGAAGGAATAAGTCGGAGGTGCAAGTCACAGTAATAAATCACTGAGTAGAATCATAAGGCACCAGACCAATATCTAGTCAGTGACTTTGCAGATAATGGGAATTATTTCTTGGCCAATTACCTGGCGCCGTTATCTCGTAACAATAGACAGAATATTTCCGTTGTAGATACAATTTTCTGTCTATTGAGATTTAGCTAATGCAAATACTTCGAACCCCCGATCACTGTTTTCAGAATCTTCCTGATTATAATTTCGAACCCCACTACACCACTATTCAGGATGAGGATGGTACTAATATTCGTATCCATTATATTGATGAAGGCCCGAAGGATGCAGAGCCTATTCTGCTCATGCACGGTAACCCCAGTTGGAGTTATGTTTATCGAAAAATGATTCCAGGCTTACTGGCTACAGGGCGTAGAGTTATCGCCGTAGATTTGGTGGGTTGTGGCCGTAGCGATAAGCCTGCGAAGAAAAGTGACTATACGTTAGCGCGCCATATCGATTGGATGGAAAAGTGGTTACTGGCTATGGATCTCAATAGCATTACGTTAGTTTGTCAGGATTGGGGCGGCACTATAGGTTTAAATATGGTGGCTGACTATCCAGAACGTTTTGATCGTATTGTAATGGCCAATACAGGTATCCCTACCGGTGATGGTGCTAATCGTTGGTTGAGAGCTTGGTTACTTGTGATGAAGTGGTTGCCCAGCTTCCCATGGAAATTAGCGTTTAAGAAAGTGATTATTACGCCTGATTTTAATGATGAAATTTTCGATGCTTACCGTAAAGCCCCTTTTCCAAAGCGAAAGTATCAGGCCGGTATTCGTCAGTTTCCACAGTTGATTGCGATTTTTCCTAATAATCCAGGTGTGGCACAAAACCGCGCAGCCTGGGAAAAATTAAAAAAGTTTGAAAAGCCTGTGTTGACCTTGTTTGGTAATTTGGACCCAGTTACCAAAGGCTCCCATGTTCGCTACATAAAAGGCATACCCGGTGCTGAGGGTCAAAATCACAAAATTATTAAAGGCGGTGGTCATTTTATTCAGGAAGATAAACCGGAAGAACTTGTGGATAATATTACTGAATTTTTGAAGGTGTCCTAATGGCTGAATTTGGTGTTCTCGTACTTATTGTCGCTTTATCAGTGAATTTTTTAAAAAGGCCGGAAGATACAACCGATGTGTCTATCTTTGAACAAGACGGAACCTTGATTGATTATTGTGATTTACCTGAACTTGATGGTAACGGGCTTAAGGCTGTAGATATTCCTAAAGCCTACACGCCTGGTTGTGGCTATGAACGTTTCCCTATGCCAGTGTTGGCAGATTGTCGTGAACCACTGGCGACCGGTGTAACTGATCTGCGTGGTTTATGGTTAGCCAAGAGTGGTATAGAAGGGCACATCGAACGTGTTGAGCAATGTGGCAATCGCACCGTTGTTACATCATCCAGCATCATTCATGACTTTATGACTGATGGCTCTTTAGAAAATGGAGCCCATGATGTATCACCACCAAACTGTACAAATATTCGTGCGTCAGTTGAATTTAATAATGGCGCTATGGAACTTTCACCTTTTGGCCTTGCTAATCTTGTCACGCGGCGGTTAGAAGGCGATGAGCTAGTCTGGGAGTATGTGGGAAAAACTACACGGCTAAAACGTATCTGCAAATTTCCCGAAGGTGAAAAAGGTTTGTTTGTTGAACGAAATTATAAGCCGGTGGGATCAGACGGCTAAATAATGCGATAAATGATAGTGTTTAATGTAAATAAACGTGAGCTCGCCACTAACGTAATCCAGATTGGCGTCAAAACAGGCTTCTTGATGGGGTAGATTATTGCGATTGAAGCCTGATTGCTTACTACTGCCTTTGCGTGCCTCCGCGTGTATTTTTCATAGAGTAAAGGGCGCTTTTGTGTGAGTGGTATTTTCGATAGGGCATCCTAGCTAGCCGTTAAAAGTAGTGGGTGATCCCAAATTTATCACGGTCCAGCTGTGAAGCACCGTCCTTACACTCGCCCTTGATGGAAATTCCATCAGGCTGTGTGTTTTTTTCCAAAATGTAATAACCATTATGACAATAGTTTATATCGGCCAGATTATCTTCAAGTCGACCTTCAATCTTTTTATCCATTGCCTTCATTTTTCCAGCCTTTTTCTTGGCTATTTTACTTTCAATCCTGTTTAACAGTTCAGGCGGCAGTCTTTTCCCATAAAGCATGCTGCCTGGATCGCTACGTGTGTTTTGCTGTGGTGGAACTAGGGTGTAGGTGAAAAACTTGGTTCCATCATCGCTGATACGTGTAGAAAGGTGCTCATCAATTTTTGGTTTTAGAAAACTACAAGCAGATAGGGAAATAGCTAGATTCAGTAGTAGGATTGGTTTAAGCATATTTTTGTACTTGAATTTAAATGCTGGATGTTAGTTCGCAAGCTATAAAAAATCTTGTCTATTGAAGACACAATGGTGAAGTTATGTAACAAGGGTGTATTTACAACCCTGAAAAAGTCATGCAGTTATTAATAGGGTGAATACAGATTACGATAAATGAGTAGCGGATAAGCTATCGATAAGAAGTTTCATTAAGGAGCTAGCTAACAACTATTCGTGAAAAGTGCAATGGTTGGGAATATAAATCCTAAAGGTGTAGGGATAATTTAAACCGTAACAAAATCTGTGAAGATGAGCGTGATGTTTGAATGCACAGTAATAGCTATGGGTGTTATTGCGAATTGGCGTCGAAAGCCGTCTAGGAATTGAGGTAAATATGGTTACTCTGACACAGCAAGATAATATTCACATTCTTACAATGGAAGAAGGGATAAGCACAGAATTGGATAATGATTCCATCAGTGCCCTACATGAAACCCTAGACGCAATAGAAGCTAAAGGCGATGGCCCGGGTGCCTTGGTGCTTACCGGTTCTGGAAAAGCGTTTAGCACCGGTATTAATCTCGCGGCTGTAATGCAATACACACCAGAACAACTTGAAACTTTCTCTGTTGAATTACCTCGTTTATTTGCGCGATTACTTAATTTCCCGTTGCCAACCATTGCCGCTATTAATGGTCATACCTTTGCAGGTGGTGCATTTCTGGCATTGGTATGCGACTACCGAATTATGCGTGAAGACCGTGGTTGGTTCTGCATTAGTGAAGTAGATGTAGGCGTTCCCATTGGTGATGAAATGATGGCCGTAGCGCAGGCGAAGTTGGCACCGACTGTATTCCGCGATGCTGTATTGTCAGGAAAACGTTTTGGCGGTAAGGAATGCACCGAACTGGGTTTGGTCGATGCTTGTTGCAGTGAAGACGAGTTGCTGCCTAAAGCGATTGAAATGATAACGCCGCTGTCCACGAAAGAGCGCGGTATCTTCAAGGCGCTAAAAACAAGCATGTATGGTGGTATTGCGGAAAACTTGGTCGCAAGCAAAAAGTCAGTCTAGGATACCACTGAAAAACGTTTGAGTAGCATTCTTCCGGTAGGGGCAGCGGTCGTTCCTTAATGATCAATGCCCCACAGCAAATAAGAGCGACTATTGTCCTGTTACGACGATTACTTGTGACGCCACGTCTTTAGCGCGTTTATTTTGTCGTCAGCATCCTATTTCGTGTAAAGTGCTTCATGACTTTAATATGAGCATATGAACTTAATAAGAGCTCAAGAGCTCAAGAGCTTAACAAGAACTTAACAAGAACTTAACAAGAATATAGCAGAGACGTTTTAATGAAACTCTATACCTACTCACTGGCACCAAGCCCGCAGCGCGTACATATTTTCATGAAAGAAAAGGGGATTGATATCCCTTGTGAAGAAGTCGATATGATGGCGCAGGCACATCTATCCG
>Ga0105348_1000178_pt1 | contig 46900 bp, 40 predicted proteins | sample EN8Hudsemesocosm_2_FD_83504 | JGI IMG/M metagenome (GOLD analysis project Ga0105348, IMG submission 83504) | Methane-oxidizing microbial communities from mesocosms in the Hudson Canyon - EN8C Hudson Canyon | ecosystem: Environmental > Aquatic > Marine > Cold seeps | place: Hudson Canyon... | reverse complement strand
ATAAATTTGCCCGCCCGGGGCTGGGTTGTGATATTGCGCGGACCTATAAACTTGCTGATTTGGGCTCGATAGGTGTTTGTATTAGAAATGCCCCAACCCTAGGTGAAGCTTTGGAGCTTAGCCAGGCTTATTACGAGTTAATAGGCAGCTTTACCGATATGGTTAATATTTATGATGAGCATACATTTACTAACCGCTTGATTGATGTATCGAGGTTAGACCCAAGAATATTAACCCTCTTGTTTGAGTTAACCGTGATGGGCTCAATGGTCTTTGCTAAAGAGCTTTCAGGCTTGCCGCTCGATATTAAAGTGGTGCGTTTTACGGCGTCGTTATCGGCACTTGAAAAGCAAACTTATGAAGATTTATTCGGCTGTGAAGTTGAAGGTCAGGCGAAATTTAATGAATGGGAAATAGGTTTGGATAGTTTAAGGGTGCCTGTTTTAAGCTCACAGCACTCAGCGGACGAAACTGCAAAAAATTTAAAAGTACTGTTGGCGGAGTTAAAGCAGCAACAGCTTGAACAGTTGGATGCAGGGCCCGCTCTCGTGGATGATATTAATTGTATTCTGAAATGTTCTAAAGGTGATTTCCCCGACCCGGATATGATTTCACACGCATTGGGTATAAGTAGTCGTACCTTAAGGCGACGGCTGAGCAAAATGGGCACCAGCTTCAGTGCTTTGATTGATACCGTCAGATGTCAATTGGCGATAAATTTAATTCAGCATCAAGATTTTTCTAACGAGAAGATTGCAGAAGAGTTGGGGTACTCAGATACCGTCAATTTTTATCATGCTTTTAAAAAATGGACCGGCCATACGCCGAATTACTATCGTATGAATGATTAAGTCGCGTATAAAAAATAAATAACCCCTTTCAATCTTTCGTTCGTTTGTAGTCATTGATCAATAAAATTAATCACTATAAAAGGACGTCATTATGCTAAATACCCTGCCAAGATTTACCCACGAGACTTTGATCGCGCTACATACCATATCGATAGCACTGCCTATATCATTTATGCTGGGATGTGCAGCGAGTAATCAAACTTCCTCCGATACGGCTAATACGGAAGCCGGGCTTACCGATGCAATTCTTACCGAGATTGCGCTAAGTGATGATCGCGTAGTCAATGAAAAACAAGTTATTAAAAAAATAGTTAATGAAAAGCAAATTGATGAAAAAGGAGCAGGGCAAGCCCAAGATCAGGCAAAAGAAGAAGTGAGAAAAGAATACAAAAGTCAGCGCTTATCAAGGCTTGAAATAAAATCTCGCGCCAAATCACTTGAATCGGCAGCTATTAATAGTAGACCTGCAGCGAAAATAAAGCACAGCAATATGCATGCACCACAGGTTTTCGCTGACATGAGCTTAGCTTCAGGCCAGCGCTCTGTAGCCGGTGTTATCGCCATGCCTATGCCCATTTATCAGCAGCTGAATGAAGAAACATATGCTGAATTTGAGCAAAACTCGGTGATGCTGGTGAGCGAAACGCCCGTTTCAACCTTTAGTATTGATGTCGACACCGGTAGCTACACCAATGTTAGGCGTATGATTAGCCAAGGCAACCTACCCCCCGTGAATGCCGTCAGAATTGAAGAGATGATTAATTATTTTGACTATCAGTACGAGGTACCTCTTAGTCAAAATCAGCCTTTTAATATTCAAACTGAGGTAGCCCAATCCCCCTGGTCTGAGCAACATGTATTGTTAAAAATAGGCTTAAAAGGTTTTCAGCCAGAAGCCAAGCAACGCCCGGCAGCCAACTTGGTTTTTTTGCTGGATGTCAGTGGCTCAATGCATTCGCCTGATAAGTTACCCTTGCTGAAGAAATCATTAGTATTACTAACCAGGCAATTAAATGCTGACGATAAAGTGTCGATAGTAGTTTATGCCGGTGCCTCGGGTGTGGTGCTTGAACCCACCAATGGCAACCAATCTCTTAAAATCGAAATGGCGCTAGACGCTTTACAGGCTGGTGGTTCAACGAATGGTAAAGCGGGTATTCAGCTGGCCTATCAATTGGCTGAAAAAGCCTATATTGCTGATGGTATTAACCGCATTATGCTGGCAACCGATGGTGACTTTAACGTCGGCACCCTGAATGTTGAAGCCCTAAAAGAATTAATCGAACAGAAGCGGCAGACGGGTATTTCCTTAACGACTCTGGGTTTCGGAACAGGTAATTATAATGACCATCTGATGGAACAACTTGCTGACACGGGTAATGGGCATTACGCTTATATTGATACCCTTAAAGAAGCTCGGAAGGTGCTCGTTGAAGAACTCAGTGCGAGCTTATTAACCATTGCCAAAGACGTTAAAATACAGATCGAATTTAACCCGGATCATGTTTCAGAATATCGCCTGGTAGGTTATGAGAACCGTGTACTTGCGCGTGAGGACTTCAATAATGACAAGGTGGATGCAGGGGAGATTGGTGCAGGTCATACCGTCACCGCAATCTATGAATTGGCTTTGAATCAAAGTGGGGCGAATAGAGTCGATAATTTGCGTTATGGCATTACGCATGAAAAGGGTGAGAGGCAGGCTATCTCTAAGGAGCTGGCTTTTATTAAATTCAGGTATAAAGCACCCAATCAAAATACCAGCCAGCTGATAGAACGTGTCATAAAAAGACCGGCTAGTATTAATGAATTTGAGCATGCCTCGCAAGATTTCAGGTTTGCATCAACCGTGGCGCATTTCGGTGAAACGCTAAAGCGTAGTAAGTATCTTGATGAGCTTGAATATGAACGCATAATCAACCATGCTTTGAATTCAAAAGGTGATGACCCGCTTGGTTATCGAAGTGAGTTTATTCAGTTGGTTCGACTCGCTGCTAATCTTGATCACTAAATAATAAAAGGATGTTGACCTTCACCGCTTAGGTGAAGGTTTTATAACGATGCCAGATCAGACTGAAACAAATGAAATGCTTATGTTAGCTTATGCCAGTGGCGATACTGCGGCGTTCGAGCGTCTGTATAAACGGCATAAAGCGCCGCTTTATCGCTACTTTTCGCGTCAGCTTAACTCAGTTGAATTAGCACAAGATTTATATCAAGAGTGCTGGGGGCGAATGATTAAATCGGCCCCGGATTATCTACCCAGCGCTAAATGGACGACCTGGGCTTATCGTATCGCGCATAATTTATGTGTTGACCATTTTAGAACGGTCAAACAGGTACACACTTATGACGAAGCTGAGCATGGTCCTGACTTAAAAGCCCGGGCTCAACCAGAAGGTGCACATGAAATCGACCGACTTTCAGAACGTTTAAAACTGTGTATGCAGAGCTTACCCACAGTACAGCGTGAAGTTTTTTTGTTGAGCCAGGAAACTGATATGACGCTTAAAATGGTCTCTGATGTGGTTAATGCTTCTTATGAATCGGTTAAAACACGCTTGCGTTATGCAAAGCGAAAACTTCAGGAATGTTTGAAACACTATGCAGAGAATGAGGGGGCGTCATGAGTACGCCTAGTGACCAAAACGAACCTTATGACCTGAGCAAACTTTATCAGCATGGCGCAAGAGAGCGCCCGCCAGAGGCGATTGATCGCGCCATTCTTGAGCTAGCCAAAGGCTCGGAAGATCAATTATCGATCACTGAAAAACAAAGGATCAGTCATGCCATGTTATCCACATGGTCGCGGATTACATCTGTCGCCGCCGTGATGGTTTTGTCGATCTATTTATTTTTCGATATGCGTCAGGAAGTTCAGTTTGACCCGCTTTTAAACGAATCCTATGATCGCCAACTTGACGATGTCACAAGGCCTGCTGCGGCGCCTGTTTCCAAAGGGTCAGTTTCTAATCAGCTAGAGTCGGAAGAGCGTGAGCCGCAACCACTTCAGCCAATGGAAGGCGTATCAAAACAGCTTGAGCAAGGGGTACCCGCGATGTTTGAGCAAAAAAAGACTGAAGTTCAGCTTAAAGCTAAAAAAGCACGGCAATCAAAGCAGAAAAACGCAATACAAAAACGGGCACTAGAAAGACAAAGGATTGAAGTACCAGCAAGGCCTTCACTCGCGCCAAGTTCGAGCGCAAAGATGTCAGTTTTTGAAGATGCCGAATGGGCTCATGACAGCCCGGATCTGATTCAAGAAAGTACTGCTCTGACCCAAGAAAGCGCTACTCTGACTGAAGCCGCTGCCCCGAAAGAAACGGCGGCTTTGATGGATAGTCGGCTTGTGGATTTACAAACCATAAGAAGACTTCTTGCTGAAGGAAAGAGGGAGGCGGCGATAAGGCTGCTCGAAGAATTTATTCAGAAAAATCCTGACTATCTGCTGCCTAAAGATTTGTTACTAGAGCGTGATCAAAATAGGTTAAAGCACTAACATGGGGGTGTTTATCAACCGGTAGGAAGCTGCGCTCCCTACTGGTTAGTGGCTCTAAAATACCTGTTATAGGCGAATGCTTAAATTAAACCGTCATCAATAATCTGCTGGGCATGATCCTTAACAGAGGCCTCTATAGGCATAAAATTGATATCGAGTTCTTTTTTAGCGCGGCTATTGTCAAACTCAATTGGATAACCCACATTACGTTTAACAAAGTCCCGCTTAATGCCGAGCATCGGCGCTAAAATCCAGACCAAAAATTTAGGTACCTGGCAGATTGGCAGTTTGCATCGACCCGGAAATGCTTGTTTTATGACCTTTGCTATTTGCATGATTGATATCGAACCACTCACCAATACATGACGCCCGTTTGCATCGTGTTTTAATGCGCCTTTAATATGCGCTGTCGCCACATCGCGTACATCTACAATTGGAAAGCGTAAGTTAGGCGCGCCCGTACGAAGGGTGCCATCCATTATTTCAAGCATGGTGGACAAGCTGGTAGAATCTGATGCTTGGGCCAGAGAAGGGCCAAGCACGAGTCCTGGATTCATCACCACCAAATCCCAACGATTTTGCTCTTTGGCCATTTTCCAGGCTTCTTTTTCGGCAAGTGTTTTTGAGTAGTTGTAAGGTTGGTGGTTGAGGGATGAGCTTTTGTTCCAGTCCGACTCAGAAAAAGAACCATTCGCTTGAGCCAGTGTTTCTTGATTATCGCTATAAATTGCGACCACGGAGGAGGTTAAAATAATGCGTTTAACACTGTCAGTTTGATTCGCCGTTTCCAAAACATTACGTGTGCCTTTGAGTGCAGGGTCTATCAACTCTTTCTGTGGATCATTTAAACCTCGCACAATAAAAGGAGACGCGGTGTGGAAAACGAGCTCACACCCCGCCATTGCTGCTTCAAAGTCACCGTTGTTAAATAGATCAGCATTGAATAATACCAGCTGGTTTGGATGTTTAACCGACAGATCTAGTAAATGGCTGACTTTCTTCTGATTCGTTTTATCTCGTACTGTCGCATGTACAGTGAAGCCATCTTCTAAAAGGTACTTTACCAACCAAGAAGCCACATAACCGTTTGCACCTGTTACGAGTACAGGTTGGGTTTTATCAATTGTTGTCATATCCGCTCGCTTTAATTTTTGTCTATAAGTGATATTGCATTCATAAGATTAGGTTTGGGAAAATTTAACATTAATTGCCAAGCAAGAGAATAACGGAGAGTATAAGATTAATCATTTAAAGATTGCTTGTAAGGCTTTCATGCATATAGCGCCATGATGATCTGATGTACAATTCTAATATATGAATAAAGACCTTTCAGATGAGCAGCTGCTCGCAACACTTAAACGGCTCGAACGTTATGCTGAGCTGACAGACAGCCGGTTTCGAATTCCGTTTACCAAAATTCATTTTGGTATCGACGCCCTTGTCGGTTTGATTCCTTTTGTAGGCGAAACAATTGGTCTGGTGCTCTCTTTTTACTTACTTCTCGAGGCCTCGAAACTGGGGGTGCCCGCGTCATTGAAAATAAAAATGCTGGGTAACGTACTTATCGATTGGCTGGTAGGTTTAGTGCCCATTGCAGGTGATATCGCAGATGTTGCCTTTAAAGCGAATGTTCGCAATGTGAAACTTCTGGTTGAGCACATTGACTTGGAGCATCAGCGTCGAAAAGCAGCTTTGGAGCCTAAAGGTGCTTCGGGCATTAGGCATATATCCAGATTTACTTTCATGCTGCTGCTCGTATTACTGATTATCTTAAGCGTCTATTTAAGTATTGAGTATTGGGCCTGATATAGTCAGCTTGTTATAAATAACTTGTAACACATAAATAGATGCATGATTTTCGCTAAAACATTTCCAAGTCACCGGTTTCAATAAATTCATCCACGGTTTTCTCACTCACTTCAAAGTGCTCGGGTGACCAGTCGAGATTAAAAATGAGTTTATGGCTGATCACTAAAGGGTCAAGTAGGCCGTTTTTGTCGGTAATATGATAGCGGTAACATAATTGTGGCTTAGAGGTGCCAAAGGAAATATAGCGGTTATCAGGGTTAATAAAAATAGGCACTTGGGTGCGATTTGCATCTGCGCCAAGCTGGTTGCCATAACCCATATACTCTCGCCTGATCGCACCCCATATTTCATTGGTTAAATTACTAATTAAGGTATTCGAATCTTGATCATTGATATCGCTGGCTTCAATCGTTGTTTTATTGGCTTTGATATATTCCACCAGTTTACCTTTGCCGGTTTGCAGCATCATATAACCACGGCACCACTTGCTTTCCAGTGCGATTAAACTGTTGAAGTCTTCCATTAACTTATCACGAACCAAGAACGGCGTGTCTCCCTGAACGTCAATATCCGTAAAACTACGTTTTATACATTCCTCTGAAATATTCTTCATCCCTCGTACCAAGTCAGCAGGATAAAAGGCATCGAAAAGTTGGTCGTGTACTAAGTTTTTGAGCGACTCCATGTTTGATAAACAAAAAACCCCTACAAATATTCTTCGGTACTTTTCAGGAATATTATCTAAGTTATATGAATCATAGCGTCTTAAAAAGATAGGCAAGTCTGGTCGACTTAGATAGATTTGATAGGCGAGTTCTAATGAATCTGTGTCATTAGACACTGGCTCTTCTGAAATTAAGATCGCCCCAAAATAGATGTTACTGTTCATCACCTCATGAACGCTTTCACTCGATGCCCGTAAACCTACCAAGTTGTTTTCCTGACAAAAAACTTTAAGCACGCCGAATGCGTCTTCATTACCATCTAGTACGAGCACATTACTCATTAGTTCCATATTTTGATCCATGCATATTTCCTCATGCAATTGTTTTTTCTTCGCGCTGCAGTCCATACAAATGCAACAAGCTTAAGAATTATAGTCGTAAAAATAAAAAGGGGTTTTTTTTCTTAGGCGATTTTATGTTGGAGCAGGGGGTGGGGATAGAGGGTGGGAGAACTGGGGTAGAGCTGGGACAAAGAGAAACTTATATTCTCTCTACCCCAGAGTGTTTAGCTAAATGCCATTAAGCTGCGGCAAGCGGTGTTATGTTGTTATTTATGACCAGTTTCTGGTGCAAATCTTCTAGTGCACCTTCAAAATACTTGACTAGATGATGCGTGTGCCCAGACATCGATGCGCTACTGGTCAGGCTGATTGTTAAGGTATCAATGTAGCTGGTCACCACCATGGTGAGCCCCATACCATCTACAATAGGTGCAATGCCTTCCATTGAGAGTAGTTCAGCACCATCCAGATATAAGGGTTGTTTTGGGCCTGGCACGTTGGTAATGATGGTGTTAAATACCGGGTTGATGTATTTACCCAAGCGTAGGCGGGTAAAGGCTTTAATGGTTAAAGCTGATGACCATGATGGTAAATGTTTCATGATGCGTTCAAGGGCCACTTTCTGATTAAACTTTTTAGCAACGAGGGTATTTTGATGAATCATACCCAAGCGTGATACCGAGTCATCGATATCTGTGGCTAATGAAACCAGCATAGGTGAAATAAGGTTACCGTTTTCTTCCTGCGGACTAGACTCATCTTTTTGTCTCTTGGAAACCGGAATCATAGCCACCAGGGCTTGCTCTGGTAGCTCCCCTTGTTGATCAAGGTGCTTTCTCAGCGCGCCAGAACAGATCGCCAATACGACATCATTAATGGTACTGCCAGGATACGCTTTGCGAACCTCTTTAATTTTTTGAAGTGATAGATGAGCGCTGGCAAAATCATGCTCTTTGTCGATCTCTTTGTTAAAAGGCGTAGCAGGTGCCATAAAAAAGTGCGGTGGAAGTTGTTGTTTATCAATGAAACGCAGCGCCTGTGAGCTAAGAGCAGAATGGCTGGTGCGGCGAATGAGCGCTAATAACTTATTGGGTGTTCGATAAGCGTTCTGAACATGCTGACTGGTGACTTCAATCGCGGTTTTTGAAAAATAGGATGGTTTTGGTTTCCAGGCATCTTTCAAACTCTCAAGTGACGTTTTTTCAGGACTCATCAGGCCTGAAAGTATCTTCTCTGCAGACATGCCATCCACAGCGGCATGGTGAAATTTAAGCAGTGCGTAAAATTCACCCTTGGTATTGGGTTTATCTTTGATGCTTGTTTTTTTATCGACGTTTCTAATGAACAGCATTTCCCATAAGGGACGGCCTTGATCCAGCGTTGCGCTAAAAAAGTCGCTAATTAATGCATTTTTTTGATCTTGCTCCGTGCTTAGGTCAATTTCTTGATCAAAAACATGTTCATTAATATCGAAGTGTTCATCCTCAATCCAAGCTGGTCGATCGATATCAAAAAACTGTGAAGAGAGCTTACGACGGAAAATAGGTGAAATAGGCAGGCGTGAAGCAATGAAATCCTTAAAACGCTGGAAGCTTATTTCACCTGATGTTGGTGCTGCAAAGGTTAAAACACAGCCGATATGCATGGGCGTCCTGGCCGACTCAAGGTGTAAAAAAGAGGCGTCGAGATTTGATAGTCTATGCATGGTGGTCTCCATAAAAGCAAAGCAGGTTTTCTCTGGGCGAATTTTATGTGCGCCGGGAGAAGAATTGGACGCAGTATTGCATTTCGGAGTACACGTGTAAACTATAAATAGTTAACTTGTGTTAAATCTTATCGCTATATGTTTAAGTTGTTGTTTTATATTGAATGTTATTCTTACTAATGAGTATGCTTGTACTTATTTGTGCCGAAATACGTATATCCTGTTTGTAGGAGGTTTAGGTTTCTTTTTCGTTATGAGTCAATTTTTACCTAAAACAACCTAGATTACCCGTAATCAACATTGCCGAAATAGACCGAATTGTTCAACATGAGACTGACAAATAAAAAACAAAAATAACAAAGGTTTGATATGAAAAAGAATAAAACAATCATGCTGTCATTGGCTGTTGTGTCGATGACCTGTATGTGGTCATTATGGCCCGATCAATCTACCTCCGTGATCGATCAGCTTTCGATCTCATCTAAGGCCTTACCTGCTCATTCCTACCTGATGAAAACGGTGAACTCAAAGATGTCTTCTGCTATGGCGCCGTCTTCAGAAGTTGCGAATCAGCATAGCTTGCTCGGCGAAGGGGTTCGCCTACAGATGGTCGAGGTTGCGCAAGCTTACCAAGAGAATAGTCGCTACCCTAAATACTCAAAGCCTCTTTTCAATAATGATTGGAATTTATTGCATCCTCGTGCCTTCATACCCAAAGCGATTCTCCTTGATTTTAATGAAGGTCTGAAGGCTGCCATAGTCTTAGACCAGTATATTGTTAGTCGGGATAACGATTTGGCAGTGAGGGTAGTAATAAGTGGTGAGGCCTTGGCAGAGGTGAAACCGGAGACTGTCGTTGTATCTTTATCGGGTTTATCAAAACAGGGTGAAGCGCTCAGCCTTACACATTCTTCTTTTTCAGAGGGCGTGCTTACTTATGCTGGAGTAATTGATAAATTAGTATTTTCGAGTATAGACCAAACAGATGTAGTGGTGAATGCGGCACTTAGTTTCGACAATGATGAGGCGGCAAATGTCACCGCAGTTTTTAAACTCGTAGGAACAGATGCCAAGATGACTCGCTTGGAGAGAAGTTATGTTGAGGGTGCTCACCTCATTATTCCGGCGTATTTTGATGTCTTGGTGCCAGGTTATTATCGGGTGGAAGCCAATCTCTTTGATGAAGAGAGCCAAGCGCCTATTAGTCACCTTAATTCTGCTTTTCTTTTAACCGCACGCGAGAATAGTGGCTTATTAAAAATTCATGCTTCTACTTTACGCAGTAAAGGTTTTGTCGGTCCTTATACTCTGAGTGACTTCAACATCACCCGTGGCCCAGCAAACCCCGGTGATAAAACCGGTTACGGGGAGGCTGAACAAGATGCCTATAAAGTCCAGGGTTTCGATTTCAGTCTTTATAATCAAGAAACGTATGAAGACCCTAAAAACCAGCAACGGCTAGAGTTTTTGCAGAAAATGGCCGGTATTGATTAAACCTACAGATACCTCTTTGTCTTTTCAATAATTGAAAGAAGGTTTGGTTTACCTTTTTCCGTTCAACGGTATGTCTTTTATAAGTCGTGGTTTCTGTAAAGCGTGAGTTAGTTTGACCAAGCTTTCATTCTGTCGCGTCTAGCAGAATAAAAAGCTGTCTAGACAAAATTAAAATAATAAAAGGTCTAAACATGAAAATGAGTAATAGCAAACCCAGTAGTAAGTTAAAGAAAACGATGATGGCGGCCGCCATTTCCGTTGCGGCGACGGCGGGGTTTACCTCGACCGCGAATGCCCAGATAGCGGGCCATAATGTGCTGTTAGTACATGGTTTCCAGTTTGGTGATTTGTCGAGTAAACCAAGTGATGCAGAAGTTTATAATCGTGACTTAATCTCGGATTTCTGGCTTGATCGTGCTGAAGGTAAACTCAATTGGAGTTCAGCTGAGCGTGTGGAAGGTAAAATCTCCGAGCAGATTTTTGAGCAAGCAAAGGCCTATTCGGCGCAAGGCTTATGTGACAATGGTTGTGTAGTTGTGTTGCATAGTACCGGCGACCAGGTGATGCGCCATTTTATGGCGAACCAGGAATCTTGGATGACCAGTGCAGGGTATGAGCCTTTGGATATTGTTGCGACTATTGATTTTGGGGCTGCGGGAGGCGGGACCGACTATGCGGATCTAGCCGTTAGCGCTGTTTCAAGTTCGAGTATCCCGCAATGGGTCAAGAGCACCATAGGCCTATTTTTAGGTTTGGACCTGAATGCGTCTGATATGTCTGATTTGGGGGTTGTACAGGATTTGACTTATTCAGGTGCAAGATCCATTTCTATGCAGCCGAATGATATCCCGCGTCTGCGTTTTTCTGGTAGTGGTGGCAATACCAATCCATTGAAACTGCTTCTATCGGGTTATAGCGATGGCGTTATTCCTGCGTCTTCTTCATGTGGCGCTTCTTCTCCAGTCGGTATTAGCAGTTGTTCCAATAACATAGGTTATAGTGGTGAACGTGAGAGTCGCGATGGTCCTGATGGTTTATTACATAATCATTTTCCGGTGTTGATGTCTAAGCATTATGATCACGGTGGTTTAAAGGATGATGAAGCCAGAGGTAAAGTGACCTATGTTTATAATGACTTCAATGCGGGTTTGAATGTTGATTTTTCGACTTATACGCAAAGCATTCCCTGGTGGCAGTTCTGGCGTGACACCGGTACTTTCCAGTATGTCTCAGGCTCGGATAGTAAATCTATGTCTCGCGTTATTTACGAGACTTTAGATAACTAAGCTTATAGCTTAGGAATACAGTTGCCAATTAGGCCTGGTATCTGTGGAAAGCGCACCCTAGGGTGCGTTTTTTTATGCGTGTTAATAATGGAACTAGTCATTAAGGGAACTGCTTTGCCGTGTTGGTAGTGTAATCGTGTGTTGTTGTGGAAAGGCTGCTAAAGGACTTATCTATTTTGATAACAACAAAAAAAGGGCCGCAAGGCCCCTAATCACTACTCATGAAATTATAGTTATTATTACTGTGCTAGCAGCTCACCAATAATTTCCATACCCGCAGCTTGATGTACAGCGGTGGTTGGGTGGATTTCGTCATAGAATAAGAAACCTGTTGCAGTCACATAACCATCACACTCAGGGTGTAATGCACCTGCTTGTGAAATCATATATGCACACGCATCATCAGTGTTAGTTAGGTTATAGTCTTCTGCGTTTTCAACCTGGTCAGCCAAAAAGCTAAACAAATCGTATTCGATTATATCCACACCTGTCTGGTGCTCAGTACGTGCTAACTTACGTGCTAGCTTGCGGTTATACTTGCTTGAAAGCTTAGTCGTCACCTGAGGCAGACGATTCGCTTTGCGGATCTGGCTCTTTGTTTCAGCGTAAGCCAATAAACCTGCAGCAACCAAATCAGTTTCAGGGATCGCGCCAATATCAGGTGCGTTTGAAACAATAATGTGTTGTGCGCCGGCTGCAATTAGCTTGAGTAGCTGAGCTTGCTCAGACGCAACAGCGGTTTTAAGGGAGTCATTAGCCGCTTGACGAATGGCTTGACGCTCTGCTGCCGATTCAGCAAAAACAGCTGCTGAGCGGATTTCACGCGCGGCACGTATGTCGTTACCACCAATCAACATGATGTATAAAGCATCTGAAGGTGCAACACCGCCATTGATTTGTAAGAAGGCATTGACCTGAGTTGGCAGGTTAATATCAGGTGTTAGTTCATCACCATCTTCATCAACTGCTTTCGCACCCGCAATGGCGAAGTTGTTACCGGTGTAACCACCTGCAAGGTGAAGTGAAGGTGTTAAAGCGTGGCCAAGCGCGCCTGCCACGATTTCTACTGCAACAGGGCCATTGGTGAAACGTTCGCCGTAGGTTTGCTCTGGCGCAAGCGCATGCAAGTTGCCATTGTCTGACAAGCTATCACCAAATACATATACGTTACTATAGTCACTCGCGTTCGCAGTAAATGCGGCAGCAAGTAATGAGGCACAGGCCACTACTTTTTTAAATTTCAGGCTTTTCATCATAGACTCCAATATTATTTCTATATTTAGATTTCAGGTTTTACGTTTTATTCTTTGCCCTTCCTTCGATTCGAGAAAGTTTTAAAATCTTATGAAACAGCGAGTTAAATGGCTTTGTCAAAGACGGGTAAATTAGGGCAATTAGGTCAAAAAGGCTTGAAGAAGTGGGACTAGGTTCAAAGTATGAGAATTAAGGCGTTCATACGAGCCCAAATTAACGGGGGCGTTAAAAGATGAGAGGCCGCTGTCATGAGTCCGTATTGGTCGTTATTGAGCTGTCTAGAGACTAAGAAAAATTAGTGCCAGGTAGAGGCTAGCGCTATAATACGCGGCTCAAATTCTTGGCAAACAGGAAGTTTTACTTTGTTATTAAGTGTTCAGGCGATCTTACCGCTATTTTTGATGATTGGGCTTGGTTATGTTTTTAAGCGAACCATCTTCGACGTGAAAATGTTACCTGGTCTCAATCAGTTTGTTTATTTTTTAGCGGTCCCAGCCTTGCTTTTTAATGCCTCGAGTAAAGAGCCCCTTGAAAATTTGCTTAATCTACCTGCTCTTGGGGCTTTTCTTATAGGGGCTGTGGTCACCAGTATCGTAACCGTTTTCGGCTGCCGTTTATTTTTTAAGACTCAAGGTGCCGAGCAATATGTGCTTCGCGGTTTGAATAGTACCTTTGCCAATTATGCTTATATGGGTATCCCGCTAACGTTTGGAGTGCTGGGCGAAGCTTCTTATGGTGCGGTGATCAGCATTATTTTAGCCGGAAATCTATTAATTATTGGTGGTTCTCAATTATTAATAGAGTCGCTCAAACGCGAGCATACTGGTTTGAAATATGTACTTTCGATATTGGATCAATCCTTATTACGCAATCCTATTTTTCTATCGACTGTCGTGGGGCTGTTTTTTTCGGCTAATCAGCTCAGCATGCCGCTGATGATTCAGACGGTAATTGATATGTTGGCGCCTGCGACGATTCCTATCGCTTTGTTTTGCTTGGGGGCAAGTTTACAGGTATCGAAAACAGCTATTTCCTATAAAGAGTTATCCTGGGTGGTCGGGATAAAATTATTTATTCACCCAGCACTGACTTGGGGGGCTTTTTATCTTTTGGGGGTTAATGACCCTGTCTGGCTGGTGGCGACAGTGTTACTAACGGCTTTACCTACCGGCGCTTTGGCGCATGTGGTCGCCTTTAAATATGATGTTTTCGAAAAAGAGACCTCACAAATCGTGGTCACATCTACCATGCTGTCCTTGTTCAGTGTCAGTATATGGGTAAGCTGGCTGCTTTAACCGCGCTTTAAAGCGATAGGCCTAAAAGCATGCTGAAAAATATTCATTTTGATATTTAGCGATTATTTTGTCGTAGCTTCCGTTATTCTTGATGATCGCTAAGCCTTCGTTAAAGCGTTCAAGATTTTGTTTGGAGTTTAATCGAACGGTACGTGCTGTTGCCTGTGTAATCGGATGAAAACTAAAATCCTGAATTGAATAATTGTCTGATGCTTTTAATTTATGGGCGAAGATATTACGGTCGGAAATGGCGATATCAATACGTTCGAATAAGAGCATTTCAGCCTGTTTGCTTTGGTCAACATCTTCTGAATAATACGGGTTATTATTTGCCATCTTTTCAAAGCGGGAGCCAAGTGTCTGTTTGGCGGTTTTAAATGCCCAAATGGTTTTTCCTGAATAGGCGTCAATATTGTTGAGGTCTAAGTTCTTTCTTGCCAGTGAAATTGAACAATCGATATAGTCGATTGTTTTGTTGGATGCATAAAATGTAGCGCCACTTTGCTCGTAAGTGTAGTTGCCAGTGTTAGAGACTATGCCCTCAATTTCACCTTTCTGGAATAGATCGATGGCTCGTTTGTAATGAACATTATGAATGGCGCCAAGTGTGAGGTCTCCGGCTTTGAGCGCCGCAGCGATAATGTCCCGTTCAATACCGGTGTTTAAATCGGCATATAGATAAGGTGGCATGGAGAAAGTAAACGCGATAGATATCTGCTGACTTTTCTCGGTTTCAGCTGAGCTTTTGTAAGCTGCCAATGAGGGGGAGCTTAATAGGAGCAGGCCAAAAATAAAGATTACTCTCATAGAACGCTCTCAAAGGAGTTTGACAAAAATGAGTGAGCAGACTCAATATGGGTTTGAAAATTGCCTCTTAAGTATAGTTTAATCTCTAAAACTTACCTGATAAATATACGATGAAGCCTATCCAGGACACAATAAGTAGCGTCCAAGGTAGCCAATGTTGCTTAACAATAATAGATTCAACTAACTCTTTTTCAGGCTCCTGAGTTTTGGTTTTTGTGACCTGCTTTAATTGTTTATCCAGCTCTCGGGTTTTAGTTTTGTGCTTTTTCTTATATTGCTCTATGCCTTTCTGGATACCCTGTGCAATGAGCTTAGTTTGCTCTTTTGTTTGGCCGGGTTTTTGAGTGCCTTTGGCAATTTTTATTGCCTCCTCCTGCGCCTTCTCAGAAGCTTGTGGGTGTCGTTTTTCGTATTTAGCCATTAACTGTTTCCATTTAAATTTTGACTTCTTAATCGTAAGTGATCAGGTCTTAAGTTAGGTATAAATATCTTCAACCGCTTGTGCTAGTTGTGTCAGTGTTTGTTGTTCCATTTCACTTAACTCGCAGCTCGCTAATACGAAATTAGCTGTTCTTACAACCGCGCGCCATCTGGGCCTGTCGGGTACTGTTCGTGGGCTTAGGTATTTATCAAAAGTACGGGTTTTTACGGTGGTGCCATCCACGTAAACACGCCAGCATCGGCTATTTTCGGCCAGTTCGACTTTGCCTTTATGGGTATATCGCTCCCATAAGTTTAAGGATGTTCTTAGCAGGGAGACGATTAACTCTTTCTGCTCATCAATACTGGGCTCAGCTAGCTGAGCAAGGGCTACTTGTTTTAGTGCCGGCTTAATTTGTTCAGCATCAGTTTGACTCAAACCAAGGTCTTGTGTGTTATTGGCAGCCTCGTAGTTTTGTTCTGGGTTTTGTTCTGGGCTTTGTTCTGGGTTGTCGGGCCTAGACATTACTTGTCTGAGTACGCCTTCAATTTCATTGATCTTTTTGCGGTTTTCATGCAGTTCATGACTTAGGCTTTCGATAGTAGATGACGGCTCACGTGATGAGGGCTCAAAGGTATCATTAATTGGCGTAATCACGAGGGCAAGATAGGCCTTGTCGTATTCATAAAAACTTTTGACTGAGGCTTGCCAGCGAACATTCAGGCGTTTGTCTCGGGTTTCCATATTAAATGCAGAGCTGGGCTGTTCCTTGATTAAACGTTGTAGTTCCCTGCCTAGGTCAGCATTTACTTTTTCCAGAATGGCTTTGCCAAGAATGCTGTCATTATCTGTTTGTAGCATATTGACGGCTTTTTCATTTGCGTAAGCGATGTGCAAACTGTCATTAAGTAGAATAATGAGCTCATCGCTGATGTCTAATACATTTAATAGTCGCGCATTGAGTTCAGACAGTTCTTCTTCTAAGGTTTCTCGGCGTGCTATTTCATTCTTGAGTTTTTGGTTTTCTCGATTGGCTATCCAGTATTTTCGAGCCGTAAGCTGACTGGCAACGCGGGCGAGTAATTCTTTGTCATGATAGGGTTTGATCAGGTAATCATTTGCGCCCGCTGTTAGCGCAGCCACAATATCACTGATCTGGTGACGCGCTGTGAGCATCATCACGGGTAATTCATAGCTGTCATACTGTTTTCGAATTGACTGGCAAACTTCCAAACCTGACATTCTCGGCATCATGAAGTCCAATAGGATCAAGTCGGGAACGGTCTCATTTAGCCGGGAAAGCACTTTCAGGCCATCTTCGAATAACTCAATTTTATAGCCTAGACCATTAAGCTGACTCGCCACTAATTCACAATTCATTGGCTCGTCATCGACGACGAAAATAACCGGCTCTTGAGATAACTGTTGGCTATTGGGATGCAGGGTTTCACTTTTCGATGGCGTGTCATTTATTGACAAAGAGTGCGCATCACTTGCCATGTTATGAGTCGTATTGCTGGGCTTATTCGCAAGCGTATTGGCAGTATGAGCCTTATTCATAGATGAATGGTTCATTAATGGAATATTTTCTGGGCTGATGAGCATGTCGTTTGGAAATGTCATGGTGACGGTGGTGCCTTTTCCAACTTCACTGGCTATTGTTAATGTACCGCCATGTAGTTCAACAAGCTGTTGACTGATTGATAAGCCAAGACCGGTTCCACTGGCTGAATGGTGCCCCTCTACGTGAACTTGTTCAAAGGGTCGAAATAAGGATTGGCGCTTCTCTTCAGGAATACCCACACCTGAATCTGAGATCTCGATAATAATCTGATTATTTAAAGGAAATGCAAGCAAGTGAATAAAACCATGTTGGGTATACTTGACTGCATTCCCCATGAGGTTGATGAGAATCTGTTGCAGGCGAAACTCATCGGCTTTTAAATAGCGTACTTTTGGGTCAATTTCGGCGGCGAGTTCAATATCTTTTTGGTTGAGCGTTTTTTGATTCACGATCGGTTTCACGGTTGATAGCACCAGGTCTGCGATGGCACTTAGGTCAAGCTGAGTCGTATTGAGTTTCAGCTTGCCGTGTTTGATGCTTGAGAAGTCTAATATGTCGTTTACTAATACACTCAAGCGCTGGGTGGTATTGGCGATGAGTTCTATCTTATTTTGCTGGTCAGCAGAGAAATTCCCGAAATTATCTTCCTTCAATATTTTCGCTAAGCCAGAAATACCTTGCAGTGGTGTGCGTAGTTCATGAGAGGTCGTCGCCAGAAACTCATCTTTGAAGGCATCCATCTCCACTAATTCTTTGTTTCGATTTTTCAGTTGAACCGACATGGATTCAACTAAATCCAGATTTTTTAGGTAGTTGCGTTGTAGCGCGATAGTTTGAGAGATAACAAAGGCGAGTACGCCGTAATGTGCAAGATTAATGGGTGTATAGACCAGGCCATTGGTTTTAAGTACGTCATGGGCGACCGCTAAAGCCAGAATCAATAAGCTAGCGCCAAAGGCTTTAACGCTCAGGCCTTTTATTCTGGTCACTCTGATGTACATGACGATGGCGTAGGTCATTGATATTATAACTAGTATTTGAAACGCGATGTTCAGTTCGGTATAGATTCGATTAGTGAAGCTCAGGCAAAGTAATACAAAAGGTAAAATTAGTATCCATGAAACACGGGCCGTCCATCGAGGAATATGATTTTTATATAATGCAGCAAAAAAACCCATAAACAAGGGGAGGGTCAAGTAAAAGAATAAATGTTCAATGCGTTGAAGCGTGGCCCAGCTGAACCAGTCAAACATGTAAATAACACGTTCATCAATTAATAAACGTCTGCCGCCCACGACTAGGCATAATAAGCCAAAATAGAGCGCCGTGACCTCTTTGGAGCGAAAGGCGAAGAGTGAAAAATTATATAAACCGATGGCAATCAGAATGGCGCCAAAAAATACCGCAAGAATAATCGGCTGTTGTTCCATAGAGAAACGGCCAGACTCATCTGTCAGGCGGAGACTAAACCAAATACCTCCTTCCCGATAGTGAAAGTTCGATATTTGAATAACAAATTCCAAGGCGCCATCATGTGCAGGTAGCTTTACCGTTTTGGGTAAAAAGGCGGCTTTTTCTGTGTTCTGAAAATAACCGATTTGACCATTGCTAGCCGTTAATTTCCCATTTACCCAGAGCTTGTAGGCACTCGGCATATCGGGGATATACAAATAAAGCTCTCCCAGGTTTTCGGGTACCCGTACTTTTGCATGATAAGTGGTGTAACCCAAAGCAGGCAGAGTGGTTTGCTTCGCAGGAGCCTCATTAGGCTTGTCTGTGACTAATTTGCTAGGTTTAGGCTTTTCAACATAACGATAGGGTTCTGTGCTCCATACCCCGGGCACTGGAAACTTAAGGGCTGTGATGCTGGTTTGTGCGATATCTTCTGGCGCGATAAAATGCCCCCAGTAGGTATCCCATAAGCCATCAAGGCGGTGTGATTCGCCTTGGCCCCAGCTGTTACTTCTTAGATCAATTACCGGAACGGCAGTGTTTTTTTCGATTTCATTGAGTTGATTGTCGGCCCAAGCAAAAGGCGCTATCAAAACACAACTGAGTAAAATAAGTCGTAACAACATAAATAACAGGCCAAATTAATTTTTATTATAGGCGTTATGATAAAGCACAATCACTTTTAGGTCAGTGCTGACTGTTCTGAATGATAAGATCCTTTTACGCTTAATTGCGCCAAAAAGCGGGGGTAAACAGAATCAGCAGTGTAAATATTTCTAAGCGGCCCATTAGCATAGCGAAACATAATACCCATTTTGCTGTGTCAGGAATATCACCATAGTGCAAGGCGACTGCGCCCAATCCAGGGCCAAGATTGTTAATGCTTGCGCCTACCGCAGACCAAGCTGTAACTTGGTCTAAACCCGTTGCGAGTAAGAGTAAAAGCAATATCACAAAGACGAACAGGTAGACAGAGAAGAAGCCCCAAACAGCTTCAATGACCCTGTCTGGAACAGGCTTTTTTCCTAGTTTGACAGGAATGATCGCATTAGGATGAATAAGGCGTTTAATTTCACGTAAACCCTGCTTATAAATTAACAGCACTCGGATAGCTTTCATTCCGCCGCCGGTTGAACCTGCACAGCCGCCTACAAACGCCACCAGGAACAATAAAAACGGCAGCACAAATGGCCAGCTAGAAAAATCAGCCGTCGCAAAGCCGGTGGTGGTTGCAATTGAGACAACTTCAAATAGTCCACGGATCACTGACTCTGACAAAGTGTAGGTGTCTGTGAAGTATAAAACGCCAATGGTCACCAGGGTGACAATAATCATTAAAGAACCGTAGAAACGAAATTCAGGGTCTCTAAAATAGATGACCCAGCTATTACTGCGCCAAGCCGTGAAATGCAGCGCGAAATTGACACCGGCGGTAAACATAAAAAAGATAGCGATTAACTCAATCATGGTATTGTCGAAATATCCAATACTGGCATCATGGGTAGAGTAACCCCCTATCGCGATAGTTGAGAAGCTATGACTAATCGCATCAAAAACCGACATACCTGCGGCCCAATAAGCAATGGCGCACGCGACAGTCAAACCTAGATAGATATACCATAAGGCTTTGGCGGTCTCGGTAATCCTGGGTGTGAGTTTACTGTCTTTAACGGGGCCGGGTGCTTCTGCACGATATAGCTGCATGCCACCAATGCCAAGCATAGGCAGAATGGCGACGGCTAGAACGATCAAGCCCATTCCGCCAAGCCATTGTAGTTGCTGTCGGTACCAGAGTATTGATTTGGGTAAGTCGTCAATACCGGTAATAACAGTGGCGCCCGTGGTAGTTAAACCTGATAGCGATTCAAAATATGCATCTACAAAACGCAGGTCTGGCAAGTCAGACAAGTAAAGCGGGATGGATCCACTTAAGCTAAGTACCAACCAGAAGAGCACGGTGACCACGAAACCATCACGAACGCGTAGTTCTTTTTTGATATTGCGAACTGGCATCCAAACCAATAAACCAATGCCTAAAGTAATTAAGAAGGCGTTTACAAAGGCGCCAATCTGATTGTCGTCATAAATCAGCGATACAATAATGGGCGGTAGCATCGACAAGCTAAAGACCATTAGTAGAATGCCGAGTATCCGACAAATTGTTGAAAAATGCATTAATTCTGATCCTCAGTACGCACTAAAAAAATGATAAGCCGACTTGGAATAGCTTTTCGACTTCGCGTACTTTTCTCTTATCCACCAAAAACAGAATGACATGGTCATCTGGTTCGATGCGAATATGGTCGTGAGCAATTAATACTTCCTGCTTACGAACGATCGCACCAATGGTAGTATCAGAAGGAAGGGGGATCTCATCAAGGCGTTTGCCTACGACTTTTGATGAATTCTGGTCCCCATGTGCAACTGCTTCGATTGCTTCTGCCGCGCCACGCCTCAAGGCATGAACATTCACCACATCGCCTTTTCGGATGTGTGTTAACAGGCTACCGATAGTGGTTTGTTGAGGCGATATGGCGATATCAATTTCACCGCCCTGAATCAGATCGACGTAATCAGGGTTACTGATGAGGGCCATCACTTTTCGTGCACCAATACGTTTGGCAAGCATCGAAGCCATAATGTTTGCTTCATCGTCATTGGTGACCGCAATGAATACATCGGTGTCTTCAATATTCTCTTCTAACAGCATATCTTTATTAGCGGCATTACCATGCAACACGATGGTTTTTTCCAGTGTTTCAGAGAGTGCGACGCAACGTTCGTGATGGCTTTCGATTATTTTTACGCGGTAATGGCGTTCTAACTGTTTAGCAAGCCGGAAGCCAATGTTACCGCCACCGGCAATAATGATGCGACGGTAATTTTTTTCAAGAGGCTGTAATTCGCTCATAACGGCACGTATATGATCCGTTGCTGCAATGAAAAATACCTCATCATCGGCTTCGATCACGGTATCACCGGAAGGAATGATGGGTTGTCCCTGGCGGAAGATGGCCGCCACGCGGGTATCGATGCTAGGCATATGCTGGCGAAGTAGAGATAGAGCATGGCCAATTAAAGGGCCGCCCTCACAGGCACGGATTGCAACGAGTCGGGCTTTGCCATTGGCGAGGTCAAGTGCTTGAAGTGCACCGGGGTACTCAAGTAAACGAGTAATATGTTTAGTGACGACCTGTTCAGGGCTAATTAAGACATCTATCGGAAACGCTTTATTTGAGAATAGTTCTTTCTTGGCCAAATAGGGGGTGGCACGTACCCGGCATATTTTGGTGGGTGTCTGGAACAAGGTGTAGGCGACTTGGCAAGCCGCCATATTAACCTCGTCGCTATTTGCCACGGCGATCAGCATATCGGCATCTTCTGCACCGGCCTGGGCAAGAATATTCGGGTGAGCACCTTGTCCCTGAATGGTTCTGATGTCCAGATGATCTTGTAATTCGCGCAGACGCGCTCCATTATGATCAATGACGGTAATGTCGTTTTCTTCATTTGCTAGGTTTTCAGCGAGGGTGCCGCCCACCTGGCCTGCACCAATGATGATTATTTTCATATTCTTTTCATAGTACTTTCATAATGTTGCGTTTATGACGTCATGCTTGTCGAAGATATATTAGTTTTTGGTTAAACAAGCATAAAAGAAACCATCATGGCCACTTTCTTGAGGAAATAGCTGTCGACCAAACCCTGTTTCAATACCCCAATTTGCCTCTATATTGTTATAACTTGCGCTACTTTCCTGCTTTAGGAAACGCTCGATAATACGGCTATTTTCCTGCGGAAAGATTGAGCACGTAGCATACAGCAGTTTGCCACCTTGTTTGAGGGTTGGCCAGAGGGCGTGGAGCAATTTTAGCTGTAATTCGGCTAATTGTTTAATATCACCTTCCTGGCGTAGCAATTTGATGTCAGGATGACGCCGGATTACACCGCTTGCACTACAGGGCGCATCTAGTAATATGCGGTCAAATTGTTGGCCATCCCACCACTCGTCTACTTCTTCTGCACGCGCAGTTTTTATTTCGGCAGATAAGTTAAGCCGGTTTAAGTTTTCCAGAATGAATTCATTGCGACTTTCATCTGCATCCAGAGCCAGCATGTCAAGGTCGGGCTGGGTTTCAAGCATGGCGCAAGTTTTACCGCCAGGTGCCGCACAAGCGTCGAGCACTCTTTGTTGTGGTTGTAGATCTAGCAACTCACAGCACAATTGGGCGGCTTCATCTTGTACGCTGACCGCGCCCTCTGCAAACGAAGGCAGACGTGTTACTTGGCAAGGCGAATCAAGAGAAATGCCCAAAGGGGCGAATTCACAGGCGTGGGCATCGATTTCGGCCGTTTTAAGTTGTGCCAAGTAAGCTGCTTGCTGCGTCGCTTTGTCATCAATATTCGCTGTATCAAATTGCGAATTCACCCTCAAAGTCATCGGAGGGTGTTGATTATTTTGCAACAAAATATCTTGCCATTGATCTGGCCAATTATGCTTGATCTTATCTTGCATCCATTGGGGGTGACTGACAATGGATGATTCCTGGTCAGGTGCACTCTCAAGCGATGAGATTTTGCGTAATACTGCGTTCAATAAACCTTTCATATTATGAAGGCCGAGCTCTTCGGTGGCTTCAACTGTTTCATTTAAGGCTGCATGATTAGGTATGCGGGTATATAAAAGCTGATAGGCGCCTACTTTCAGTAAGGTTTCGGCAAGTTTGTCATTCCGGTGTAGTGGTTTTTCCAGAAACTGATCATGAATGTCGCCCAGATGGAAATACCAGCGACAGCACCCGAATACCAGTTCTTGTAGTAGGCTTCTATCTTTTTCATCGACTTGTTCACTCGCAATCGGTAGGAGCGTTGCTAATGATTGCTGCTTATAGGCAACGTCGTGTACAACCTGACAAACTATTGCTCGAAGGTCGTGTAATTGCTTGATATGTTTTGATCTGGGCTCACGACGGGCTTTATTGTTTCTGGCTCTGTTCTTTCTAGGCTTAACGCTCATGATGCTTTTACGCCTGAAGGTATAGTTGAGGTGAGTGGTGAGGCGAGTGTTGAGGTAAGTTCGTGAGATGAGAGTATTTGACCTTGATTTAATATGGCCTTACCGCCATTTACAAAAGCTTGAACATCCATTGCTTTTGATCCCGGTAGTTGCAGTTTCAATATGCGCAGCGCGTCTTTACCGCATTTAACTAAAATACCGGTTTTGTTTTTTTCAAGAATGCTGCCAGTTTCTTGCGTTCCTGTATATGGCACATGCTCAGCCTCAAAAACCCGGATACGCGCCTCCTGGTCCTTGAAATACGTCACCGGCCAAGGGTTGAAGGCGCGTATATTCAGACATATTTGCTCTGCGCTTTCTGACCAGTTGATCTCGGCTTCTTGCTTACTTAGCTTACGTGCGTAATTGGCGAGTTCATTATTTTGCTTTTGAGCGCTTTGTTTTTGACCATCAGGCAGTGCCAAGTATTTTAATATAGCTTTTGCACCGATATCAGCCAAACGATCATGCAAGCTACCGCCCGTGTCTGTTTCTGTAATCGCTGTACTTTCTTCTAAAATCATGTCCCCGGTATCCAGCCCGACATCCATTTGCATGATGGTTATACCTGTTTGGGTATCTCCAGCCTGTATTGCTCTTTGAATCGGTGCGGCGCCTCGCCAGCGAGGAAGGAGGGATGCATGAATATTAATGCATCCTTGTGTGGGTATCTCCAGCACTTCAGGGGGGAGTAAAAGGCCATACGCGGCCACAATCATCAAATCAGGTTTTAAAGCAGCGAGTTCTACTTGCGCGTCAGGGTTGGTTAGTTTTTCTGGCTGATACACTGGAATCGAAAACGATTCTGCGACGATTTTAACATCACTTTTGAGTAGTTTTTTACCTCGACCTGCCGGACGATCAGGTTGGGTGTAAACCGCAATAATATTATGACCCTGTTCGATAATGGCTTTGAGGCTGAGGGCTGCAAATTCGGGTGTGCCTGCAAAAATTATATTCAATGTGACGTCGCTTCCATGGTTTTAGAATGGCTCGGGTTATAGTATGGCCCGAATTTGAGTGTGGCTCGGGTTTCAGTCTGGTTATGGCTGCTCATGACCAAGGGCTTGGCAATGCCTATCTTTTTTGGGATCGATGTAATTTTTCTAGTTTAGTCTTGATCCGGTTGCGCTTTAAGGTGCTGAGGTAATCAACAAAGAGCTTACCGTCTAAGTGATCCATCTCATGCTGGATGCAAACAGCCAATAAACCTTCAGCTTCTAACTCAAAAGGTTCTCCACTTTTGTCTAGCGCTTTAATTAAAACGTGTTCAATGCGACTGACATCTTCATAAAAGCCCGGTACCGATAAACAGCCTTCTTGCATTTTTTCAGCTTCGCCTTCCAGCACTGTTACTTCCGGATTGATAAACACCCTGGGCTCGTTTTTGTCTTCAGACAAGTCCATCACAATTAATTGAATATGTTTATCTATCTGGGTGGCGGCTAAACCGATCCCCGGAGCGTCATACATTGTTTCAAACATATCTTCGATAAGTTTGGTTATTTTTGGGGTGATTTTCTCAACCGGTTTAGCGAGTGTGCGTAAACGTGGGTCAGGGTATTCAAGTATTTCAAGTAAAGACATACGGGCTCTTATTGCTGGTTTATCATTAAAAAACACGTGATAAGGTGAATGAAAATGTGGTGCGTGTCACGATATCACTGCTACTATTATCTAATAGAAAGTGAATTTAGTACAAATTATCAATTGTTGATCTATAGTTTAGTGATATTACTGGGATTTTTTGATAAAAGGCGCCCGAAATTATTGGTTTTGCGTGTCTCCCTTTAAATATTTATCGGAAATACTAAACCTGTAGTACTAAATCCGTACTACTAAACCCGTACTACTAAACCTAAAGTACTTAATACCTGACAAACACTTTAGCAAAACGTACTTAAAGATATTTATACCTGACGACATTTATTGTAGGCACCTCATGATTCGAAAGTTCTTTTTCACTGCTTCTCTTATTTACTTGGCTTTGAGCCAGTCTTTAATGGCCGCGCCTGAGCTGGCGGCCGGGCACCCTGAACGCCATACTGTAGTAAAAGGCGATACTTTGTGGGATATCTCAGAAAAGTTTTTGAAGTCCCCCTGGTTATGGCCTGAGATCTGGCATGCTAACCCTCAAGTGACTAACCCGCATTTAATCTACCCTGGTGACATTATTGGTTTGATATATATCAATGGTGAACCGAGGATTACGACATTGAAAGCCGGCGATCAAAATGGTGTTATCAAGTTGAGTCCGGCTGTTAAAGCGTCGCCGATTTCAACGGCTATACCCACTATTCCATTAGACTCAATCGCTAGTTTTTTGTCCCAGAACCGAATTGTGACAGCAGCCGAACTTGAGGCTGCGCCATATATATTAATTGGCCGAGAAAATCACTTGATCACGGGTGCAGGGGATACCGTTTATGCGCGTGGCAGCATAGGTGGCGCCGAGAAAATGGGCGTGTACCGTTCAAGCAAAAGCTATGTCGACCCTGAAACAGATGAGTTTTTGGGTCTGGAAGCCAAAGCAATTGCAACGACGACTGTGGAGGCTGTGACGGGTGAAGTCATTGCTTTAACGGTAAATCGTTCAAATGAAGAATTGCGTCAGGGAGACCGTTTACTGGCGACTGAAGATCGTGTTATCAACTCGACATTTACACCGAGTAAACCAGATCATGAAATTAATGGCCAAATGATTGCCGTAGCTTCAGGGGTTGGCAATATCGGCCAGTATAATGTCGTTGCGATTAATCGTGGTGAGCGAGAGGGCGTCAAAGAAGGGAACGTCCTGGCTATCTATAAAAGTGGTGGTTTGGTTCGTGATCCGTTCACTAAAGAAAAAATTGAACTACCTTCTCAAAGGGCTGGCCTGTTAATGGTATTTCGCGTGTTCGAGAAAGTGAGTTATGGTTTAATATTGAAAACCAGCCGTCCTCTTGCTGTTATGGATGAAGTACGTACACCTTGATATTTTAATAAGGCCTTTAGCCTCCGAAATATTTTGATACTTAAGTAAATAATATAAAAACAGCTTTTTGATTCGTCAAAAGCTGTTTTTTCATTTTGATCAAGGAAGATCATATGCCCGTCTCTGAAACTTGTCTTAGTGTTCTTCAGCTTTCTGCTATTAAAGGCTTAGGCCTTAAAACTTTTCACCACCTGTATAAAGAGCTAGCTTCAGTCGCAGGTATTTTGTCTGCTGACTTTCAAATGTTAAAAGACTTAGGGATAAAAGCGCCTATTGCGCGATCCATATGCCAACTTCAGGATGTGCAAGCAAGCATGATTTCCGGGAGCGATATGACGCGCTTAATATTGTGGAGTGAAGGTGATGACCAGTTTGTATTGTGCCTGGAAGATGGGTTCTACCCTGCACACTTAAAGGAAATATATTGCCCGCCACCGCTTATTTATGTGAAGGGCTGTTTAAGTGCTTTTAATATGTCGTCAATTGCACTGGTGGGTAGTCGAAAACCCAGTATTGGTGGTGAACAGCATGCTTTCAGTTTTGCAAAAGAGTTAAGTCTGGCAGGTTTGTGTATCAATAGCGGTTTGGCGATTGGGGTGGATTCTGCCGCTCATTGTGGTGCATTGGATGCGGGTGGTGTGACCTGTGCCGTTTTAGGTACCGGCCTAGATGTGATATATCCGAAAAAGAATATTGGCCTTGCCGGAGAAATATGTCAACGCGGCGCACTTATTTCAGAAATGAGTTTAGGGGCCTTGCCTGTCCCGGCTAACTTTCCTCGTCGAAACCGGATTATCTCAGGTTTATCTCAAGGGGTGTTGGTGGTTGAGGCCAGTTTAAAAAGCGGTTCTCTCATTACAGCCAACTATGCAATAGAACAAAATCGGGATGTTTATGCTATTCCTGGTTCAATTGACAACCCAGTGTCTTCGGGTTGTCATGCTTTAATAAAGCAAGGCGCTCAGTTAGTCGAGTCTGTTGAAGATATTCTACAGGACGGTTTAGTTCAGCGCGTGGAGGCCGGTAAGGATCAAGATAGCCCTGCCGCCCTAAGGTCTAATCAATTAGCTTTCGAACACCTTGGTGATGATGAACGTACCGTAATGAATTATGTGGACTATCAGTGTGTGTCATTTGATTTGCTGATGCACTTCACTGGCTTGGATATCAATCAGTTAACGCATTTATTAATTGGTCTTGAATTGAAAGGTGAGCTTAGCTCCGTTCCGGGTGGCTATCAGCGGGTGAAAACAGTAAACTCGCCTGCTTAGGCACGGTATGTTATGTACTCTATTCTATAGACCAATTTACAGACCAATGCTTGAATAGTATCGGGTTTATTGTCCAAATATGCTCTTTGTAGGGTGAGGTAGGAAATATAGAGTGGCGTTAAATAAAAAAACACTTTGGCAGGTTCGTTTTGCTGCGCATGTTATTCGCATGGGAGGGGTGGTCGCTCATCCTACAGAAGCAATATGGGGTTTGGCGTGTGACCCTTTTAATCCTCAGGCTGTTGCCAGGCTGTTAACAATAAAACAACGACCCCTTAGCAAAGGATTGATTCTGGTTTCGGGCCAATCAGCGCACTTTGAGTCATTATTATCCCCATTGTCCGATAGTTTGAGGGCGCGTTTTTTTCAACAAACTTCTCACCCGATAACGTGGTTAGTGCCGGATAAGCACGACCTCGTTCCTCAGTATTTAAGGGGGCAGCACTCTTCTATCGCGCTTCGCTTAACCCAACATACCGTTTTTTCTGCGTTAAGCCAGGTGCTTGGTCATGCTCTGGTTTCTACATCAGCAAATCCAACAGGAAGGCAGCCTGCAGATAGCTTATTCAAAGTGAATCAGTATTTTGCCAACGAGATCGATTACATTTTGCCAGCAGTCTTGGGGGGCTTTTCCAAACCTTCGGAAATTCGGGACCTCAAGACAAATAGCATACTTAGGTTTTAAGGTCCTTATATAGAGTTTAAGGTATAAGCATAGAGTTTAAGGTATAAACATAGAGTTTAGGGTATTTAACGGCATCATTAGTAAAGCTGGATTGGAATTTAAGCATGTTAGAGCAAGTTAAAAATTATCTGTTAAGTCTCCAAGATGATATTTGTAGCAGTTTAGAGAAAATCGATGGAGTCGCTCATTTTCAGGAAGATAAGTGGCAACGTGAAAAAGGCGGCGGGGGTCGTACTCGAGTGATCACGGATGGTGCCATTTTTGAAAAAGGTGGCGTTAATTTTTCACATGTTTATGGCGACTCTTTGCCTGTATCTGCAACAGCCGCTCGCCCTGAGCTAGCAGGTAGACGCTTCCAGGCAATGGGCGTGTCATTGGTGATGCACCCAAAAAACCCATATATACCGACTTCGCATGCAAATGTCCGTTTTTTTATTGCCGAGAAAGACGGTGCTGAACCTATCTGGTGGTTTGGTGGTGGTTATGATTTAACACCTTATTATGGTTTTAAAGAAGATTGCCAGCATTGGCATAGAGAGGCTGCTAAAGCATGTGCGCCTTTTGGTGAAAATGTTTATAGTAAGTATAAAAAATGGTGTGACGAGTATTTTTATTTGAAGCATAGAAATGAAGCGCGTGGAGTTGGTGGTCTGTTTTTTGATGATTTGAATGACTGGGGTTTTGATTCTAGCTTTGCTTTTATGCAATCGGTGGGTAACAGTTTCTTAGCGGCATATTGTCCGATAATAGAGAAACGTAGAGCTCATGAATACAGTGAAAATGAGCGGAATTTTCAGCTTTATCGTCGAGGTCGTTATGTTGAGTTTAATTTGGTATTTGATCGGGGAACGCTGTTTGGTCTGCAATCAGGCGGGCGTACCGAGTCTATTCTGATGTCAATGCCTCCTTTGGTGCGCTGGGATTATAATCAGCAGCCAGAACCCGGCTCTGCCGAAGCCGCATTAACCGAAGTATTCTTGCCACATCAAGATTGGTTAAGTCCGGCCGATATTAAAGGCCTAACTGCGACGTAGCTGTGACTTAACTGTGGCTCAACTGATGTATAGTTGCGCTGTATTAGATAAAACGAATATATTTTTTGGAAGATGCGAGTACTTATGGATCGTTATGCTGTTGTTGGTCACCCTATTGCCCATAGTAAATCTCCTATGATTCACGAAATGTTTGCTAAGCAGACGAATCAAAGCTTGGTGTATGAAAAAATAGAAGCGCCTGTAAATGGCTTTGAATCATGTGTGACTGATTTCTTTTCGGCATCAAACGGCAAGGGCCTGAATGTGACAGTTCCTTTTAAAGAGCGGGCTTGGGATTTATGTGCTGACCGTACTGAACGTGCTGAGTTGGCAGGCGCTGTAAATACATTATATTTAGATCAAAACCGTAATATTTGTGGGGATAATACCGATGGCGTGGGTCTGGTTTCGGATCTTAAAAAACATGGCGTAGATCTTCATGGAAAAAAAATACTCATTCTGGGTGCTGGTGGTGCGGTAAGGGGCGTTTTACAGCCTATACTCAAAGAGCAACCTGAAAAAGTGTTTATCTGTAACCGCACCGAAAGTAAAGCCGCCGTATTGGTAGATGTTTTTGGTCACTTGGGCAAGCTTGAAAGTGGCCCATTTTCTGCCTTTGACAATGGGAATGCCGGTGGTGAGAATACGAATAAAGAGTGCACAGGCTTTGACTTGATTATTAATGGCACCTCAGCGAGTTTATCGGGTGACTTGCCGCCGATCTCAAGTTCAGTGATTACTGCTCGAACAGTGAGCTACGATATGATGTATGCTGAGCATGAAACAGTGTTTAATCGTTGGGCAAGTGAGGCTGGGGCGAGTAAAACAATTGACGGTTTAGGCATGTTAGTGGGACAGGCTGCAGAAGCTTTTTCTATTTGGCGTGGCTGTTCACCTGAAACCAATGAAGTGATGAAGAAATTACGCGTGTTGTGACTTATTATAAGCAAACAATAACTAACTTTGCTGATTAGCTAATCAGTGACAAAGTAAAATAGGCTTAAAGTTTATGGATTTGGCGACCCTCATTGGTCTCGTATTTAGCATTTTTATTATTCTCGCGGCAATATTAGTAGAATCCAGTATTATGGATTTTGTTAATCTTCCTGGCTTAGGTATTGTTTTTATTGGCACTATCGCAGTGACTTTAATTAAATTCCGATTATCTTCGGTTGCGCTTTCCTTTAAGTTGTCGTTCTCAACGGTATTTTTTGAACGCATTGAAAACCCTGTTTTATTGATAGAAAAGGTGCGTGAGCTTTCCGGTGTCGTCCGTAAAGAAGGTATTCTGGGTTTAGAGCAGGCAGAAATTGAAGATGAGTTTTTAGCAAAAGGTATTGCTTTATGTATTGACGGCCATCCTTCCGAGTTTATCGAAGAAATATTGATCCAGGATCTTGAACAATCTATAGAGCGTTATGATATTTCTGAAAAAGTATTTAGGGGGATTGCTGAAACCGCACCTGGCTTAGGTATGTTGGGGACCTTGGTTGGTCTTGTTCAAATGCTGAATAACATGTCTGATCCAAGTTCGGTGGGCCCTGCGATGGCCGTTGCGCTATTGACGACGTTTTATGGTGCGTTTGTCGCACAAGTCGTGGCGATCCCTCTTGCGGATAAATTAAGTCTGAAGGCGGCCGATGAACATCGAAATATGTCTTTAGTGATTACCAGTGTTCAAAATATTCTTAAGGGGCAGAATCCGCGTGTGATTACTGAGGTTTTGTCGAGCTATCTACCGCCTTCGCAACGAGAAGTTTTGAAGGCTGAAGAGTAGGTTTATCGATGAGACCGATACCTAAACCTAAGCCAAAACAAGATAGCGGTAGCGGCTGGATTGTCACCTTCGCTGATTTGATGTCACTCCTGCTGACTTTTTTTATTTTACTACTTAGTTTTTCAAATATGGACATGCAAAAGTATGAGGCCATGGCGATAGCGATGGCTTCTTCGTTTGGTATATCTGCCCTCACCGGAGAACCAAGTCTGGGGGGTAGTATCATTTTTGCTGAACAGCCGGCCGTGCCTTCTCCACCGGCAAAGACCGATGAACAGACAGAGTTGGAAAAAGAATTTGAAGACTTTGAAGAGTCAGATATTGAAGTGCTTGATGAGCCTAAAGAGCTTGAAACTGTTAATCAGATTGACCCGAATATTGATCGTTTAACTGAAAGTTTGGTTGATAAGTTAGAATCTGAAATTTTATCAAATGCTTTGAGTGTCAGTTATGACTCCAATAAAGTCGTGGTGCGTTTTTCTGAAGCGACTACTTTTCCATCGGGTAGTGAAGAATTAAAAGATGCGATGTTTCCTATCCTGGAAAAAATAGAAGGTGTCTTAGCCGCATGTGAAGGAGAGGTGGTGGTTTCCGGTTATACCGATAATTTACCGGTTAACTCGAGTCGTTATCGTTCAAATTGGGACCTATCTGCAGCCAGAGCGGTGAGTGTGGTTCATCAGTTGGTTTTTAATAATAAACTAGACGCTAATCGTGTGATTGCAGCCGGAAGGGCCGAAACTAACCCACTTGCAGACAATGATACGCCCGAAAATAGAGCAAAAAACAGACGCGTTGAAATTAGTGTTTTTGATCCAAAATGTGAAGATGAAGAATGGGCTTTCTAAAGTTTCTTTCGTCGTAAGAAATTGATCTATATAATGACCCTTTTCTAATATATAGGTGAACATAACGTGAGCGGACCAAGTCAACCAAAAGTAGAAGATGAGCAATGGAGTGATGAACGTATTCACGGTTTTCTTGCTCTGAAACCCGTTAATGGTAGTAACGATGACTATCACGTTTTGATCCAATCATATCAACATATGACGCCTGATTTCTTTAAGCGTTTTATAGATATGTTTGTCGCTGAAGGCCGGGATCTAAATGCGCTTTCTGTCGCGGGCGAGACCATTCTGGATCATGTTAGTCAACATGTACGCTCCACTGAGTACATTAAAGTGTTAGCTGAAAATGGCGCAGTTAGTTCCTCAAAGTAATTAATAAGAAACCAAATGACCGACCCTAGCCCCTTATCTGAGTCTGATGATTACGCTTTTCGTTTTGGCGGCATAGCGCGTTTATATGGTCGCCGTGCCCTAAACGTATTTAAAACAAGTCATATTGCCGTGATTGGGATTGGCGGGGTGGGCTCTTGGGCTGCCGAGGCATTAGCGCGCTCAGGTGTCGGTACGATTACACTATTTGATCTGGATGATATCTGTGTTTCAAATATTAATCGACAAGTGCATGCCTTGCAGAATACCGTTGGTCAGATGAAAGTTGATGTCATGGCTGAACGCTTACGTCAGATTCATCCCAACATAGACGTACGTGCCTGCCACACCTTTGTGACGCCCAAAAATGTGGGCGATTTGCTTAGCTCAGAGTTCGATTATGTTTTTGACGCAACAGACAGTGTTAAGGCAAAAACGGCGATTATTGCACATTGCTCTCGACAAAAAATCAAACTTGTCTGTTCAGGTGGCGCGGGTGGGCAAATAGACCCGACGCAAATTAAAATTGCCGATCTGAATCGTACGATTCAAGACCCTTTACTCGCTAAAGTCAGAAATAACCTTCGTCGCTTGCACGGTTTTTCCCGAAACCCGAAGCGTAAATACCGCATTGACTGCATCTACTCAACCGAGCAATTGGTCTATGAGCAGGAAGATGGCACTGTTTGCCAGCAGCGACCGCAATCTAAGGGCCCTGTAAAACTCGATTGTGCATCGGGTTTTGGTGCCGTCACGCATATTACCGCTACATTTGGTCTTATGGCGGTTTCTCAAATGCTAAAGAAACTCGCAATCTCTTCAGAATGATCTTTACTTGTTAGATGTCTTTATAGAAAAGACAGTAACAAGCATCCAGCTTTTTCATTTAATATTCAAACGGTAAGCTTTCTTTATATGGTCGAACTGCAACTTATTACCTTAGCCAGTATTGGCGTTATTTCGCTGGTGTGTCAGTGGGTTGCCTGGCGATTACGTTTGCCTGCTATTTTGTTTTTGCTAATTGCCGGTATTCTTGCAGGCCCTTATCTTGGTTTGCTGAATCCGGATGCTTTATTTGGTGATATGTTTTTTCCCATCGTGTCTTTAGCGGTTGCGGTTATTTTATTCGAAGGCAGTTTAACGCTTAAGTTTAAAGAGTTAAAAGAACACGGGAAGATGGTACGTAATCTCTTGATATCGGGTGTGACTGTCACCTGGCTTGTGGGCACGATTGCGAGTCACTTTGTGGCGGATCTATCATGGGCTGTTGCGACCTTATTTGGTGCCATAGTCGTGGTGAGTGGCCCGACTGTGATTATGCCTCTTTTACGTTCGGTACGCCCCAATGGTCGGATACGTAATATTCTGAAGTGGGAAGGTATTATTGTTGACCCGATCGGTGCACTTTTGGCTGTTTTGGTATATGAATTCATAATCTCAAGTGGTCAAGGGAGCAGCTTGGCAGTTGGGCATGCTTTAAAGACTTTTGGTGCGACCTTAGTGCTGGGTGTCTCTCTTGGCTGTGCTTCTGGTTATTATTTAGGGCGGGCTCTTAGGAGTCACTGGTTGCCTCAGTTTCTTCAAAATGCAGGTACGCTGACATTTATGCTAGGGGTGTTTGCGTTCTCAAACTTTTTGGTACACGAGTCAGGCTTATTGACGGTGACCATAATGGGTATTTGGCTCGCGAACATGAAGGGCGTACCTGTTGATGAAATTCTCGAATTTAAAGAGTCTCTCAGTGTCTTACTGATTTCAGCGTTATTTATTTTACTCGCGGCCAGAATGGACCTGAGTGTCATGCTTGCACTTGGTTGGGGGCCGGTATGGGTTATTGTTATTTTAATGCTCTTTGCTCGGCCATTGTCTGTCTGGCTGGCAGCGATAGGCTCAGACCTTAGTTGGCAGGAAAAAACCTTTTTGGGGTGGGTTGCCCCAAGAGGAATTGTCGCAGCAGCTGTCTCGGCACTATTTGCTTTTAAGTTGGAAGCCATTGGTTATACCGATGCGGATGCTTTAGTACCTATGGTCTTCTTGGTGATTGTGGTGACGGTCATTATTCAAAGTATTACATCTAGCCCTTTGGCTCACCTATTAAAAGTTAAAGAGCCGGATAATAACGGGTTTTTATTTATTGGGGCGAATGCGGTCGCTCGGGGAATTGCAAAATCGTTAATATCAAAAGGTATTCCTGTGGTATTAACGGATACCAGTTGGGAGAATATTCGCGCTACGCGCATGGACAATTTGCGTGTTTATTATGGTAACCCGGTATCGGAACATGCAGAAAATAATCTTGATTTAACCGGGATTGGCCACATGCTGGCTATATCGCCTTATAAGCAACTGAATACCTTGTCTACTTACCATTATCTTGATCTGATGGGGGAAGGGAACGTGCTGGGTCTGCCTGAAGGTGACCAGGATGTGCGAGCGAGTCATCAGTCATCCGAGAAGTATGTGCAAACTCGCAATAAATTTAATGAAGGGGCTACATTTGCCAAGTTAGCGAGTTTAGTTAGTAAGGGGGCGGTTGTGAAGGCAACACAGTTATCAGAAGAGTTCCCATTTGACGCTTATTTGAAGCAACACGGCAATAGGCTTACTCTACTTTTTGCTATTCGTCCCGATGGCAAAGTGGTACCCGTCGGTAAAGATGACAGCCTTGAGCCAAAGGTGGGATGGGACTTAATTAGTCTGATTCAGCCAGCGCTTGAAGTGGCTGAATCGGGGAGCTAGGATCTTCGGGTTTAATTCTTGCCGTGGTGCGGGTGATCAATTCGATTGATCAGTGCGCGAGCAAAGTCCTGTCGGGTGATAATGCCTACTAGTTTATGGCCATCTAACACTGGAAGCCTGCGTCGGCCTTTCATGAATAAGTCAGCGCAGGTAATAATATCATCGTCCTGATTGACAGAATCAAGCTCTCTGGTCATATGATTTGCGACTCTATCGCCTGCTTCTTGGTAGTAACCATCCATTAAAACTTCTTTCAGGCAATCAATCTCAGAGAGAATGCCAACAAGTGTACCTTCATTGTCCAATACGGGTGCGCCGGAGCGACCTTTTTTAATCAATGTACGTAGGGCTGATATGATGCTGTCTTCAGGTTTAAAGGTTGTAACATTTGAGCTCATATAGTCTTTTATTTTTACAGAATGCACCTTGATTACTCCTATAAGAATCTATCTTCAAAGCATGGCATGATCGTGCGCTTGACGCCACAGTTAAAAGCTTAAATATGATGCATATCTGCTATATTTCAAGAAGAAAGACGCGACATAATTAAAAGCTTTCGTCCTTGAGATGTATATTGTTGATATTTATGAGCAATAGCTGGAGGGCATAAGTCAGGGCTTAGTTTTTTGAACTGAATTAGGCTGTAAAATTCATCTAACCATTCGAAAGGAAAGCACCAACAGTCGCGTTCACCAATAGCGGTGGCGAGATGTTCGAGTAAGAAACGGCCAATGCCTTTTCGCTGTCGGTTTGGCGAGACCACCATACTTCGTAAAATTAAAAATCGGTCTAGGCGTACAAGGCGCACTGCCGCTACTATTTCCTTGTCTGAGGCTGGGTCTTCGGCAGACTGTTCGCGCACGACATAAACTTCATCTTCACGGCCTATATGGCTGTGATATTTTGTACGCTTATAAAACTTCTTAGCGAGTGGAAATAAAGGCGGGCTGAGCTGTTCAAAAGAGTAGCTGGGTGTTTGAGAGTCATTCATTAGAAAGAGTGCCCAGTAATAAGTTTATTCATCAGACCACTTATTCAAACGCTGTTTATCGCTGTGTTTTGCTTCTACCCATTCGCTGCCGTCGGTATTCATTTCTTTTTTCCAGAAAGGTGCATCAGTCTTAAGATAATCCATGACAAATTCACACGCTGCAAAAGCATCCGAACGGTGGGCAGAGCTGACGCCAACGAAGACAATTTGGTCGCACAAAGCTAACGCGCCGACACGATGTATGACGGTGATGTCTTGAATAGACCAGCGGTCTTTTGCTTGGTTAATTATCTTCTGTAAACAGTGCTCAGTCATGCCGGGGTAATGCTCCAGAAACATGCCTGTGACCCCTTGCTTGTCACCAAACTCTCTAACTAAGCCGACAAAAGTACATATGGCGCCATTTTGGCTTGGGTTTGATGAACGAAGTTTCTGGTATTCGGTCTCAAGCGAGAAATCACTTTCCTGAATGCTTATCGAGCCAAACTTGATCATATTTAACCTCCTGTCACAGGCGGAAAAATGGCTAACTCATCACCCAGCTGAATTTGGGTGTCTAAATGGGCGACTTCCTGATTCACTGAAATGATAAGCTGTTCATTGTCTAAAGCGTTATTCCAGGGTTCGCCACGCTGCTTCAATTGCTGAAGTACATCGCCTGCTGTTTTGGCACCGTTTAGATCTTGCCACTTCTCCTCTGCAGTGTTTAGTTGTTCTCGTAAGCTGGCAAAGAATAATATGTTCATGTTTGTCTCGTTTGATGCTGTTGTTTGCGAAGTCATGAGTACTGATATTGGCTAATTAGTTAAGCTAAAAAGATTGGAAAACGGAATAAAATTGACAATCTCACCGGCTTTGGGCTGTGTATGTTCTGGTATCACGGCAAAGCCTTCTGCCCAGCTTGCAGAGCTAAGCATGCCTGAACTCTGGTTGGGGTGCTGTGTAAGTAGACCACTCTCATTGATTTGTACTCTTAAGAATTCCCGTCTGGGGCCTGCTTTTTTGATGTCAAAATCAAGCCTGTGAGGGTAGGCTTTGGGGGTGGTACCGGTAATGCCTTGGGCGTGAAGTAAGAATGGACGCGCTAATACCGAGAAAGTCACAAAAACCGCACCGGGGTTACCGGGTAAGCCAAGGACAGGCGTCTGGTTTATTTCCCCATACATAAAGGGTTTGCCGGGTTTGATGGCGACGCGCCAAAAATCAATGGTACCTAATGACTTAATGGCCGCTTGAATGTAGTCTTCTTCGCCAACAGATGCGCCGCCGGTAGTGAGTACGACATCAGCAGATTCAGCGGCGCGCTCAAGCGCGGTTAATGTTGCCTCAAACTGGTCTGGAATGACGCCTAAATCAATGACCTCAAATTTCAAATTTTGTAATAGACCGGTAAGCAGATAACGGTTGGAATTAAATATTTGGCCTGCTTTAGGTGTATCACCAGGTTCTACCAGTTCATCACCGGTTGAAAATATAGCCACTTTCAAGGGGCGATAGACTCTTATAAAGTCTGTGCCTGTGGAGGCCACCAGACCCAGTCTTTGAGGCGAAAGTATTTGCCCCTTCTTGAGTATGATTTGCCCTTGTTGAATATCTTGCCCTTTGGGGCGGATGTTTTGCTGCGGTTTTACGCGAGTATCAAATCGGACGCTTTGACTGCTTTCGTCAAAAATTGCCTGTTCTTGCATAATGACGCAATCGGCATTGTCTGGAACGGAGGCGCCGGTAAAAATTCGTGCGGCGGTACCCGGTGTTAATGCTGATGGCGCATGACCAGCTGGAATACGTTGGGATACCGGTATTGGCTCTGAACCCGGGAAATCATCTGTTGCTAAGGCATAGCCATCAACCGCACTGTTGTCTGCTGGCGGCACATCAATGTGAGAGCTTATATCTTCCGCTAAGACGCGATTGAGCGCGATGCTTAAAGGCACGGATTCGGTGTGGTTGCCAAGACTAATAAGCGAGTCAGCATGCTCGGTTAATCGCTTGATAACCTCGTCCAGATTATTCAATTTCTGTTTGGGGCTGCTGTCGCAGCAGTTTGAACTAGGGTGACTCATTAATAACATATCCAAGATTATTTCTCTAAGCAGTATAGCTTAATGTGTCTAGGAAGGTATGGCGTTGATGATAGTCAAGCGAGGCCTGAAAATAAAAATTAGCAAATTTCTGGATATTGAGTATAATCTAGTCTATCTTTATTGAGCTTGTCCTGATACGAGCTTGGCGAGTCAGCCAAATAAATCCAATAACACTTTCCTTCAACAGACATTGCGCTGTATTCAATCAAAAAAAATATACCAACTATGAATCTTACCGAACTTAAGAAAAAAAGCGTCCCTGAATTACTCGACATATCCACTGAAATGGGCTTGGATAATCTGGCTCGTTCCAGAAAACAAGCTGTTATTTTTGCCATCTTAAAGCGACATTCTAAGGGCGGAGAGGATATTTTTGGCGATGGTGTATTAGAAATTTTACAAGATGGCTTCGGCTTCTTGCGCTCTGCAGAAGGCTCTTACCTGGCTGGACCGGACGATATATATGTATCTCCTAGTCAAATTCGTCGTTTTAATCTACGCACGGGTGACACCATCGCAGGTAAAATTCGCCCACCTAAAGATGGCGAGCGTTATTTTGCTTTATTGAAAGTGAGTGAAATTAACTTTGATAAGCCTGAAAACTCCAAGAACAAAATCCTCTTTGAAAACCTGACGCCTCTTTTTCCAGATGATCGTCTACATTTAGAAGCTGGAAATGGTAGTACAGAAGATTTATCTGCCAGAATTCTTGATCTGGTTGCGCCGATAGGTAAAGGGCAACGAGGTTTAGTGGTTTCTCCGCCGAAAGCGGGTAAAACACTTATGATGCAGAATATTGCACAGTCAGTCGCACGTAATAATCCGGAGTGTCATCTAATTGTTCTCTTGATAGATGAGCGTCCTGAAGAAGTGACTGAAATGCAACGCTCTGTTCGTGGTGAAGTAGTTGCCAGTACTTTTGATGAGCCACCAGCACGCCATGTTCAAGTAGCTGAAATGGTTATTGAAAAATCAAAGCGCTTAGTCGAACACAAAAAAGACGTGGTCATTATTCTTGACTCTATTACGCGTCTGGCACGTGCTTATAACACGATTATTCCTTCATCAGGAAAAGTACTCACGGGTGGTGTTGATGCACATGCACTTGAGCGACCAAAACGTTTCTTTGGTGCCGCTCGAAATGTTGAAGAAGGCGGTAGTTTGACCATCATCGCAACAGCATTGGTTGATACCGGTTCCAAAATGGATGAAGTTATCTACGAAGAATTCAAGGGTACGGGTAATATGGAAGTACACCTTGATCGTCGTTGTGCTGAAAAACGCGTTTATCCTGCGATTAATATCCGTCGCTCTGGTACGCGTCGTGAAGATCTATTGATGAGTGAAGATGAACTTCAACGCGTATGGATCTTGCGTAAATTACTGCACAGTATGGATGATGATCTAGCTGCACTAGAGTTCATTCTTGATAAGCTAAAAGATTCTAAGACCAATGACGAGTTTTTCTTATCAATGAAAAAACGCTAGTCTGCACTTAGCTTAACTTAAGTGATTTATTAATTTAAACATGGCTTAAGAACACAAAAAACCGGTTTTTAAACCGGTTTTTTGTTATCAGTACTTTATTCATCAGTACTTTAATTATCAGTATTTTAATTACCAGTATACGATCCTTGGTATTTTGATTTTTTGTATTTTGGTAAGGGTTAGCGCGCTATGAAATATAATGACCTACGGGACTTTATCGATCAGCTAGAAAGTATGGGCGAATTGAAGCGTATTGCCCAAGAGGTAGACCCTTACCTTGAAATGACGGAAATATGTGACCGAACCTTGAGGGCAGGCGGGCCTGCTTTATTATTTGAGAATCCGAAAGGTTATGATATGCCTGTTTTGGGCAATCTTTTTGGCACAACAAAGCGTGTCGCCCTTGGCATGGGTAAGACTGATGTCGAAGCCCTAAGAGGGGTAGGTGAGCTCTTGGCTTTTCTGAAAGAGCCAGAACCCCCTAAAGGCATGAGGGATGCCTGGCAAAAATTACCCATTTTCAAACAAGTGATGAATATGGCGCCTAAAGAAGTGCGCTCCGCAGCTTGTCAGCAAGTGGTTATTGATAAAGCTGATGTTGATTTATACGCCTTGCCTATTCAGACCTGTTGGCCGGGGGATGCAGGCCCGCTAGTCACCTGGCCATTGGTGATTACCCAAGGTCCTGAAAAAAGCAGACAAAATCTCGGAATCTATCGGCAGCAACTGATTGCTAAAAATAAGTTAATCATGCGTTGGCTTTCTCATCGCGGTGGTGCCCTGGATTTTCGTGAGTGGAAGTTGAAACACCCAGGTGAGCCGTTTCCCGTGGCTGTTGCATTAGGGGCTGACCCCGCGACTATTTTGGGGGCGGTTACACCGGTACCAGATAGTTTATCTGAGTATGCCTTTGCAGGTTTATTAAGAGGCAGGAAAACCGAGGTTACGACGGGCTTATTGAGTTCTTTGTCTGTGCCTGCTAGCGCAGAAATTGTATTAGAAGGTTTTATTTATCCTGATGAGATGGCGCCCGAAGGGCCTTTTGGCGATCACACAGGTTACTACAATGAAGTGGATAGCTTTCCGGTATTTACGGTCGAAAAAATTACCCATCGGAAAGACCCAATATATCACAGCACCTATACTGGGCGGCCGCCAGATGAACCCGCTATCTTGGGTGTCGCATTAAATGAAGTATTCGTGCCCATTCTTCAGAAGCAGTTTCCTGAAATTCAGGATTTTTATTTACCCCCCGAAGGTTGTTCATACCGTTTGGCGGTGGTGACGATGAAGAAACAATACCCAGGGCATGCAAAACGCGTGATGATGGGGGTTTGGTCATTTTTACGACAATTTATGTATACCAAGTTCGTGATTGTGTTGGATGATGACGTTAATGCTCGTGACTGGGAGGATGTAATTTGGGCGATGACAACCCGGATGGATCCGGCGCGGGATATTACCTTGGTAGAAAATACCCCGATAGATTATCTTGATTTTGCCTCCCCGGTTTCAGGCTTAGGCTCTAAAATGGGCATGGATGCGACGAATAAATGGCCGGGTGAAACAAATCGTGAATGGGGTGTGCCGATAGTGATGGATGAGTCTATTAAAGAAAAAGTAGATAAAAAATGGGACGATCTTGGTATTTTTCCATCTCAAGATAAAAACCTAAAAGATAAAAAACGCACTAAGTAGAAGATAAGTGATGCAGTTAGAGATTGTTTCAAAAATTGACAATGAGCCGAGACGTTATCTATTTGACTGTATGACAGGTGAATCTGTGCATGCTGCTGCTGAGCGAGCAAGCATCAGGCTACCTTTAAGTTGTAAAAATGGTGTGTGTCATATTTGTCGGGCAAATTTATTGTCAGGAACGGTGCAGAGCGGGAATCAGCGGCAACTTGTTAAAGCTGAATTGAAAGGTGCGGAAGGCGGTCTTGGTACAGAAATAATGTTATGTAAAACGTGGCCAGAAACGTCATGTGTTTTTGAAGTGAGGAATATTTATGGTCCAGGAGAGTTACCGGTGAAAACTATTGCGTGTCAGGTGTTAAAAGTCGAAGTGATTAAGGGTCATGTCTACCAGGTTGATCTTCAGCTGCCTGCGGGTAAAATTCCTGAGCATTTTGCCGGCCAGTATCTAGCACTGAATTTAGCTGAAAGGGAGGAACCCGCGTTTTTCTCGATCGCTAGCCGTCCCGGCCTGAGAACAATTACTTTGCATATTCAAGCGGACCCACACTTGGAGTCTGCTCGTGAAGTGATTCACATGCTCTCATCGTCGCTGGCAGATAAAACCGTGGTTTCAGTTAACTTGCCTTTTGGTGAGGCATGTCTGGTTAAGGCGCCTGAGAAACCCTTAATACTGATGGCAGCAGGCACGGGTTTTGCTCAAATGAAGAGCATAATAGAGCATCTTCTGAGTCTGGATTATAGCCATCCTATTGCTTTGTATTGGGGCGTTCGCAAACAAGAAGATATGTACTTACAGGGCTTGGCTCAAGATTGGTCAGATCTGCATGAAAATTTTCAATTTAAACCCTTAATCGCAGATATTGAGAATATTAAAGATAATGCACACCACAATCAGTTGAGTGATGCGGTATTAGAAGCCCATCCTGAGCTCGAAAATAGTATGGTTTTTGTCAGTGGTTCACCTAAGTTAGTATTTTCAGCGATGGATGCACTCACAGAGGCAGGCTTACCTGAAACACAATTCTATTCTGATGTGCTGGCCTATGCGAGCCGTGACTGATTTGTTCAGTTAAGGCCCGGTATAAGCTATACCTTATAAGAGGTAAATCGAAGCTGGTAAAAGGTAAATCGAGCTTACTTTATCGCTGGTAAAGGCAGATCGGGTAAAGACAGTGATTGAATCAATGCTTCAAACTCAGTCTGAATATTATTCCTAGCGGGTTTCATTCTCATACTTAAGCGACATAGTTCGGCTAGATTCTCTCTACTTTCGTGTAAACGTTTGCTTGCTTCAAAATACTCTAAAGCTTTTCCCCATAACTCATTTCTTAAAGATAACCGCCCTAAAGCAAGTAAAAGTATGGCATTGTTGGGCCTTTCTTTTAACCAGTTTTCTGCATGAATAAGTTGTTCAGATACTTTACTGCCTTCTACTGTTCCGTAGATTGATACGAGTTGGTCATCCCAGCCTTTTTTAAGCACTTTACGGAGCAGGGTTTCACAGGTAGGTGATTGCTTTAAGCGGATGAGCTGATGGGCATAGGTTTCAACCAGGCTGGTCTCAAACCTGAGGTGGTCCGGTACTGTTCGCCAGAGTGATGCGAGGATTTCTGTTGCTGAATCCTGTTGTGAACGGTGATCAAGCTCATCTGCTTTTTGAATAAAGAGTTTATTCCATGCTAAAGACTCAAGTTCACTCAGGGCCTTGGTATCAATTTTGGTTTCTTTCTTAAGTGCAGGAATTAACTCAATCACTTGTTGCCAATCTTCAAGCTTCAGATAAACAGATTTTAATAATTTGATGACGAATGGATGATTCGCTTGCTGTTTTTTTAAGCGAAGTAGGGTGGCTAAGCAAGGTTCAAATTGTGCTTGTTGAAACTGGATTTGAGCTTGCGCAATACCGACGGCAAACTCAGAGTCTGGCGTGCTGTCATAGGCCTTTTTTAATAATAACTCGGCGTCTTTAATTTGGCCAAGCTCATTGGCTGCATGCGCAGCAGCAAGGTAATTAATAATAGGTTTTTTTGACTTGTTTGCAGAGCGGCTTAATAGTTTATTCGCATTTCCCCAGTTACCTTCAAGTAAGGCCATGAGACCGTTCTCGGTATTCTGATTGGCCCGATTATTCCCCGATTTTCCAAGCCAAGCGCTCAGAACTTTTCTTGAGCTTGATAAGCGGCGCTTCAAATTAAGTAATGCAATGAGCGTAGCGATAAGTAGTAAATTAGCCACTAACATAACCCATAGGTTACTTTCGATTAACCAGTTGCCGATGGAAATACGAACATAACCGGGGTCTTGTTGAACCGCAAAAGAAAGTACTAATGCGATACTGATGCCAATAATGAAGAGTGCCAGAATACGCTTCATGGTGAAGTCTCCGCCGCCGGATTACCTGATGACGTGTCGTGATTGTTGGAAGGTGTTGATAGTTTGCCTAAGCGATGATTTTGATACATGGCTTCTATTTTGGTTTTGAGAAGACGTAAAGAGTTAGATATATCAGGGGTAGTATAAGCGACCTTCTGGGCTTTCAATGCTTTAAGATTAGTGAGTAAAGCTTTGGTTTTTGAGTCTTTCAAATCAAAGTAGTTATGAATCCACTGCGTAGCCTTATTGAGGCTATCTTGATAGATCACTGTATTTTGATCTAATAAGGCAAGGCTAGCTTGTTCCAGCATCAGGCGGAGATTTTGTTTTAGATAATAACTTTGTTCAGGCGCTAGTAATGGCGCTACAGCTTGATCTAAGCGGCGAATGATAAACGCTTGCTGTAAATCATTCCAGATGTTGTCCCAAAGCGCTTGCCATTGGTGGTCTTGCACTTGCTGGCTGACACCTGTTGCCGGTTCCAAGTGTTCAGCAGAGGTTTGTGAGGGTGACTTTCCGAGGAAAGTGCTTTCATTTAGTGTGTTCAACGATGTAATCATGGCAGATAAACGAACATAAATGCCCTCTTTATCCAGTTTGCTGAGCTGTTGTAAACTGAGAATTTCGTTTGCTAGTGCTTGGCGAATCGGCAATAAACCCGGGTCGTCATTTTCATTCAGTACTTTGTCTGCTTCCATTAAAATGGCTTCAGCACCTTTAAAATCTTGCTCTAAACCGAGTCGTTGGTTGGCTAAATGTAGTAAATACTCTGCTTCAGCCAATAGCCAGTCAGAACGGCTGCTAGCGCCTAATTCATTAAGTTGCTGGGTATTGAATAAGCTCTGTTTATCGAGTTTTGTCAGTTGCTGATATTGTGCCGAGTTTTGATTTTCAATTGAGTTTAGTCGTTGCGTTATATTTCTCTCAAGTTGACTAATTCGCTTGCCATCATTTTGCGTTTGAATATTGAGTTGTGCAATTTGACTATTTTGTTGATTGCTTATTTGCCAGAAATAAACCCCGGCAGCTGCGCAAAATGAAAATAATAATAACAGCAGTATGAAGATTGGCCAGCTTGTTGTTTTGGCTTTCGCTGCTTTTTTTTGGGGGGGGCCTAGGTTTTTTTGTGCCCTGCTGACAGCAGCCTTACCGGTTTCTTTTTGAGGTGCAGAGTCGGCATTTTCTGATGTAGGTAAAGAATCTTGAGGGTCTGTCACTTTTTGTCCTATATTTATCAGGCGGTGTTTATCAGGCTGTATTTCTTAGGCTGTACTGCTCTGGCTATACTTTTCAGGCTATACTTTTCAGGCTGTACTTCTCAGGTAAAAGTGCCTGAGCGTACTATTATGCCAATAAAGTCAGCCAGCATCATGCTGTTTTGTTCTCTTAACTTTAGCTATACAGCGGATAATATCAATGGGCATCAGGTTATCAGGAATAATATTTGATCTGATACCCTGCTCCAGTGCTATGTTTGCTACTCGTTGACTGGATAAAATAAACGAATATGACGCTAAACTGATGTTTGCTTGTTTACTCAGCGAAAGTAAGTTCAATAAGGTTTCGCCGCTTAAAGCAATAATATAGTTTGGCTCGTATGCTTGCACACTTTTTTGTATGTGCGCAGTATCATATTCTGGGCATCTGCGTTGATATAATTCAATAGTATCAACCAATGCCCCTTGTTTCTCTAATTGCTGCTGTAATAAGTCGCGGCCTTCTGCACCCTTGAGAATGAGCACTTTCTGGGACTTTACCTGTTTCAACTTAGTTTGCAGCAAAAGTGTTTCACTGCTTAAGTCTTTATCTGGTGAGATTAAATTTATATCGGCTGCATCTAAGTGTTTAGCGGTCTTTCGACCCATCGCAAACCAATTCTGTTCTGCAGGAAATTGCGGCCAGTACTCATCTATATGCTCCAGGCCAAGTTTAGCCGCGTGCTGGCTAGTTACAATGACGTGTTGGTATTGGTCCAGGTTCATTATTTTCTGACGATCTGCTGGGCTAATTTCAAGAGGGGATATGGCTAAGGTGGGTAGAATTTTGCATTCAGCACCCATCGACGCCAATGCTGAAGCAAGTTCGGACGCCGCGGGTTCAGGGCGACAAATAAGCACGCGAGTATCAGATAATATACCTGATATCGCGCCAGTTAATGTTGATTGAGTCAAAGCGAATCCTTGCTGTTTATTGAGCGTAAACGGCTTCTAATAAGGGCCCGGCACCTTTGGCCAGTAGGTCTTCGGCGACTAAAACGCCTAGCTTTTCTGCATCATTTTGATGCGCTGTCAGGCTTGACTTTAAAATGGTTTGACCATCAACAGAGGCAACTAAACCTACCAAAGTTATCTGCTCACCCTCTAATGTGGCATAACCGCCGATCGGAACCTGACAACCCCCATGTAGGCGATGATTCATAGCACGCTCTGCTTTGACGCATATTTCGCTAACGGCATGGCTCAAGGGAGCAAGTAACTTTTTGATCTCATTATCTTCACTGCGACATTCAATCCCTAAAGCGCCTTGTCCAACAGCGGGTAAAGACTGCTCGGGCGTCAGAATAGACTTAATACGCTCATCAAACTCTAAGCGTTTAAGGCCGGAAGCGGCCAGAATAATGGCATCAAATTCACCGGCATCCAGTTTGGCCAAGCGGGTATTAACATTGCCGCGCAGAGGTCGTATGTCCAGGTCTGGGCGCAATGCGGCTAATTGGCTATGCCTGCGTAAACTGGATGTGCCCACTACTGCGGCATTAGGTAGTGCATCAACGGAGTTGTAGGCATTGCTAACAAAGGCATCAAAAGGGTTTTCGCGTTCGCAAATGACAGCTAGCTCAAGCCCGTCAGGGAACTCCATCGGCACATCTTTCATGGAGTGCACCGCGATATCAGACAAGCCTTCTAACATGGAGGTTTCAAGCTCTTTCACAAATAGGCCTTTACCACCAATTTTAGCGAGTGGTACATCCAGAATTTGGTCGCCTTTTGTGGTCATGCCATTGATAACGACTGTTAAGTCAGGATAAAGCGATTCTAGTTGCGCTTTGATATATCGACTTTGCCAAAGT
>Ga0105348_1000174_pt1 | contig 47471 bp, 46 predicted proteins | sample EN8Hudsemesocosm_2_FD_83504 | JGI IMG/M metagenome (GOLD analysis project Ga0105348, IMG submission 83504) | Methane-oxidizing microbial communities from mesocosms in the Hudson Canyon - EN8C Hudson Canyon | ecosystem: Environmental > Aquatic > Marine > Cold seeps | place: Hudson Canyon... | reverse complement strand
AACATGGTTGCTATGGGTTTATTGGCAACGCCTCACCTAGCAATGGATGCACAGTTACTCGCAAACCAGCTAGATGACTACAAGCGCTTATTACAATCTCTTCCTTATACTGACCTCGTTGAAATTCCTGACGGCAACGGTAAAGACTGGATTGAATACGCTGAAAAAATGGGCATGGTTTCTATTGCTAAACACAGCTTGGGAGATATTATTCAAGCTGATGACCATCAAGCGGTTTCTCTGAGCTATTACCGCAATAACGTTTTCCATATTTTTGCGATGCCATCTTTATTGTCTAGCTTATTCGTCAATAACCGTGAGCATGAGCTGTCAGAAATTCAAACCTTATGTGCATTTTTATATCCTTTCTTTAAAGCCGAGTTATTTTTACGCTGGGATGCAGAAGAGCTTCCTGAAGTGGTTAATACCTGGCTAGAAGCATTGGTAGGGCTAGGTCTATTAGATCGTCAAGGCAACCTATTTAGCCGCCCTGCTGCCAACTCTAATGAATATGTGAAGCTGTCTGGCATTGCCAGTGTCGCAATGCAAACTCAAGAGCGCTACTTCTTAACCTTATCGTTATTAAATAAAGTAGGCAGTGGCCATATCAATGCGAAAGATTTAGAAGAGCAATCAGCGATTCTTGCATCACGTATTTCAGTATTACACGGTATCAGTACGCCAGAATTCTTTGATAAAAACTTATTCCGTACGCTCATTGAGCAACTGACAGTGCAAGGATTACTGGTATCAGATGAAGAAGGTCAGTTGACCTTTGATGATAGCTTAACAGCGATGACAGGAGAGCTTGAACGCGTATTGGATGCCAGCTTACGTCAAAGTATTTTACAAATTACCTGGCAGCAATAGCTGCCACGTTTAATTTAGTGACCTTATACTTTAACAGCCTTACGCTTTAACAACTTTCGATTTGACATAGATATCAAATCGATTGGCTTTACCCCCAAGTACAAAAGTCGGCGTCCTTCCTGCTAATGGAGGCGCCTTCGCTGGTCGCTTTACTACGATTCGACAGCGCGCAATCTCATTGGCTTGAGCCCATAATTCATCTTCATCCACATCCGCACCCACCAAAGAACGAAACAATTTCATTTCTTTTTTAGCTTCTGCAGATGCGGTTGTATGAGGAAACATCGGATCTAGATAAACAATATCAGGTTGCTCATAACCAAGTTCAAACCAATTAGCCAACAGTTCGATTGAGTTGCCTTCTAACAGCTTCATTCGCGCCATAATGTCAGCAACTTCCAAATCACCTTGCGCACATGCCAAACCACTTTTTAATAGAAGATAAACAACAGGATGACGCTCGATTAAAGTAATTTCACAACCTAAGGTTGCCAATACAAAGCCATCACGACCAAGACCTGCAGTCGCATCTAAAACAGAAGGTTTATAAGCACCACTAATCCCAACGGCTTTCGCAATGCTTTGACCCGATCCACCGCCGTACTTTCGACGATGCGCACTGGCACCACTAACGAAATCAACCATTACTGGCCCAGGAGCTTTTTTACCGCCCTGCTGAAGGCTGAACTGATTGCCTTCAACCATTAAAAAAAGGCCTTTTTCAGTCAACAAGTCCTCTGATACCAAATCTAACTGCCACTGATTAGACCATTCAGCTAAATCAATTAGCTCTGTAGGTGAGCGCTGTATAATGCCATCCAGAATTTTCATTAGACGAACCAGATCAACAACATAGCACCCAGCAATAATCGATAAATCACGAAAGGCGTCATACCAATACGATTAATTAACGCTAAGAAGAAATAGATGCATACGTAGGCACTAATCGCCGATAATAATGCAGCTAAGCCAATGGTTGCCCAATCAACTTGCGCCGACTGCTCAACCAGCTCTTTTGTTTTTAAAAGACCTGCAGCAAGGATTAAGGGAATTGAAATTAAGAATGAAAAGCGAGCTGCAGCGTCACGCTGAAAACCAAGAAATAATGCCGCTGTAATTGTTATACCCGAGCGGGACGTTCCTGGAATTAACGCCAATGCTTGGAACAAGCCAATAACTACAGCAGCCAATAACGTCATCTGTAAAAGGGTTTTATGCTCATTCGCTTTATGATCGGCGGCTAAAAGTAGTACCCCAAAGCCAATCGTCGCATAAGCAATCACTTCGCTGGAGCGTAAGTTTTCTTCAATCCAATCACCGTAAATTAATCCGACTAGACCTGCTGGAATCGTTGCAATAACAATGGCCCAAGCTAAACGGGCATTATCATTCATCTTCTTAGAAAAGCCGGTACTTAACCAACCTTGTGTAATGGCAAAGACATCACGGCGAAAATAAATAATAACAGCAGACAAGGTACCAATATGAGTTGCTACGTCAAAGGCTAATCCCTGATCATCCCAACCCAATACTTTAGAGGGTAATATCAAATGAGCTGAGCTTGATATAGGTAAAAACTCAGTAAAACCCTGCAATAATGCCAATACGATAATTTGGATCAAATCCATTGCTTACTACTTCCTAATATATGGTGTTTACTATTTTTATTAACTTCTTTTAAGTAAAGAAGGCTGTTCTGCCAGTTTTTTCCACGCGACAGTATCCCGCAGATAAACCGGCTGCTGCTGATCGGCCTCAGTAAAACTGCCGTTATTCCAAGCTTGTAAAGCAAGGTCCATCATAGACTCTGCCATGGGAGAAATTTCCTCATTAATGCTGTTAAGTGCAGTAATACTATCTGGCAATTCGGCTGAGAATTGAAAGCCATCTCCAGCTCCCGTCCATTGTGCTATCTCGAGCTGCGATACATCAACATTCTCTGGCTTGCACAGGCTATCTTCTATAACCGCAACGAGCCCTTGTTCAGTATTATCATAGGCCGCGTAAAACACCTCTCCCATATGAGCATTCATAATGGCAAGTATTTGCTTATGATCACTCGGTTTATTATCACACGACTCATTAGAAAGCTGTTTCATACCTTGCCAAGCTAAGGCTTTTAAAGAGGATATGCCATACAGACGAGCCCCTGTCGCTAAAGATAAACCTTGGGCAACAGAAATGGCGATGCGCAAGCCCGTGAAAGAGCCAGGCCCCTTACCAAAAGCAATACCATCAAGATCTTTGGGCTTAATGTTGGCTTGCTGACAGAGATTCTCGATCATTGGCAGGATAAGCTGCGCATGCTTTCGTGGCTGCAATTCAGCAACTGAATACACAGTCCCCTCCACGCTAAGAGCGGCGGAACACCAAGATGAAGAGGCATCGAAAACTAGAATATTACTCATTGAATTTACTGGCATGAATGAAATCGCTGCCAGTATAGCAAAACAAGCCGCAGAGATAAAAACCCCTGAGTAGAAAGGTATAATTTTATGGTTTTAAATTAAAACAGTCAGACATAAAAAAGCCCCAGAAATCTGAGGCTTTAGGTACCAGGCAGAGCCGGCAAGAATCTAACGATGGCTAATACTAGTCTCTAGCCAAGCAGAACTATGCCTTTTTAACAGCTTTCTTCTTAGTCACTGCCTTTTTCTTAGCGACTACTTTTTTCTTAGCAGCGACTTTCTTCTTAGGTACTGCTTTTTTAGGTGCTGCTTTTTTAACGGCAGGCTTCTTGGCGACGGGCTTAGCAGCTACTTTCTTTGGCGCCTTTTTGGCTGCTTTTTTTGGTGCTACTAAAGATTTAGCTTTGGCTGCGAGCTTCTTAGCCGCTGCTTTTGCCTTCTTAGTTTCTTTCGTTGTGCGTGCTTTAACTTTTGCTGCGACTTGACGCTCACGAGCACTCGTCCAAGTTTTTTCAAAGTCAGCCAACGCTTTCTTCAAATCATCTTCTGTCTTAGCTTGTAAAGATGCTTCGTATTCAGCAACAACTGCTTTCGCTTTTGCTTCAACTTCTGCAGTCTTCGCTTGAACTTCAGCAACTTTTAAAGCAACTTTTGCATCACGTAACTTCGCTTTAATTGGCGCAAGTTTCGCTTTTTCTGCACGTACTTTATTACCAGCACTGGCAGCTGCACGTTTATTCGCAGCCGTTGCTTTAGGTTTAGCGGCTTGTTTTTTCGCTTCCACCTGTTTTTTTGTTGCCACAGCAACTTTTGCGAGTTGAGCATCAACAGCATTAGTTACTTTTTCAACAGCGGCTTGTGCTTTTGCTACCGCAGGGGTTATTGCAACAACAGCCTTTACAGGTTTAGCTGTTTTCTTAGCCACGGCTTTTTTAGCACCGCGCTTTACTGGGGATTTCTTAGCTGCTACTTTCTTTGCAGGAGCTGCTGTAGGATTCTTTTTAGGTCTGCCCATTGTTACTTCCTCTAATTAGCCAATAAGTTATTCATACTAAAATTAGCACAAATATTATTATGATGAAGCTATTGCTGGCAATAATAGTGATATTAATTACAAAAAAATCAAATTTTATGTCTTATTTTAACAATTTATCGATATTTGGAATAAATATATTTAAAACCTTTCATTTATCACCACTTTCATTTTAATTACAAAGTGTTCTTTATATGAGTAAACTTTAAAGGCTTTACAACAGAAAACGTTTTAATACATCGTTAATATCAAAGCTAAAAGTTAATAATCTGGAATAGATTTATCTTTGAAAAATTACTTAGCATTCTCTCTTTAATAACAAAACAGCAGTTCAATTCGATATTTAAAAAATTGACGGGATTCATAGTTCTGATTTATACAAATTTCAGAATGAATGTATGAGTAACGATTGATATCGTCTCTTAATAAGGCTTTATTTCGTAAGTAAGTATTATTCAATTAGTCGAGGTTTAAAATCAGCGATTACGATCACTTCATTTACAGAGCGCCTGCTAAAAAGAAGGTTTTAAAGAAAACGTTTTAAACGGTTATTTCTAAAGACAGTTTTCGCTCAGGCATAAAAAAAGACCCTTGCGGGTCTTTTATTTATTCTAGCTACCTTTAAGATTCTCTAGAATAATCAAGCACCTATAGATGCCATCAGTCTAGCAGTAATCTCTTCTAAGCTTCCAACACCCGGTACATGAACATATCGAGTTGCAGGATTAGTAGCTTCAAACTGCTTATAGAAAGCAACGAGTGGCTTAGTCTGATCGTGATAAATACCTAAACGCTTACGAACAGTTTCTTCTGAGTCATCAGCGCGCTGAATTAATTCTTCACCTGTTTCATCATCTTTACCTTCCACTTTAGGTGGATTGTAAATAACGTGATAAATACGGCCAGAATCAGCATGTACGCGACGGCCACTCAAGCGACCAACGATTTCTTCATCATCAACATCAATTTCAATCACATAATCAATACCAACACCCGCTGAAACCAATGCTTCAGCTTGTGGAATTGTGCGAGGAAAGCCGTCAAACAAAAAGCCCTTTTCACAGTCGCTTTCTGTGATTCTCTCTTTCACAATGGCAATAATAATATCGTCAGATACCAAACCGCCAGACGCCATAAGATCTTTAACCTGCAAACCCAGTGCAGATTCAGCTTTTACTGCAGCACGTAGCATATCGCCGGTTGAAATTTGTGGAATGCCATACTTCTCACAAATAAATTGAGCTTGTGTACCTTTACCTGCACCCGGGGCGCCCAATAAGATTACGCGCATGCGCATTCTCCTCATAATTCTGAATTCAAGCCAAGCTGTACGAAAAACAACCAAACCATAAAAAAAATAGGCCTAACTTTACTCTGCTAGGCATTAATAATCAAGAAGTTAGCCGGTATTGCGCATTCCTGCTGCTATGCCAGCCATTGAAACCATTAACGCACGCTCGACTTCAGGATCATGCTGCTCTGTGCGCGCACGCTGTAGCAATTCGGCCTGCAGATAATGCAGAGGGTCGGTGTAAGTTCCTCTCACTTGCATAATTTGTGATTGAGCATAATCATCGCCATCCGGCTTGATAATACTCAGAGAATTTCCAATAGTAGATAAACGTTGCCTCAACTGAGCGCCAATAACCTGAAGGTCTTCTGTCACTAATTGTTGATCATAATAACTGGCAATATCACTGTCAGTTTTACCGACAATCATATCGAGCATATCAATGTAGGTCGCAAAAAATGGCCACTGTTGATACATATCGCCAAGCAACTTCATTGTCTTTTGATTACTTTGACTTGCTTCAGCTAGCGCATGATCAGCGCCTAACCAAGCCGGTACCATCATACGAATTTGCATCCACGCAAAGATCCAAGGAATCGCCCGTAATGATTCAATACCGCCACTGGCTTTTCGACGCGCAGGGCGGCTGCCTAACGCGAGTTTACCTAATTCCTGCTCTGGCGTTGCAGATCTAAAATAAGGCACGAAGTCTTTATTTTCCCGCACCATTTCTCGATAAGATTTAACACTCTGCTGAGCCATGGTCTCCATTAATTTACGCCAATCGTCCTCTGCAGCTTTTGGAGGTAATAACGTTGCCTCCAATACGGCCGCTAAATAAATTCTTAAGCTGCGTAATGCGACGGCAGGAAAACCAAATTTAAAGCGAATCATCTCCCCTTGCTCAGTCACTCTCAACCTGCCTTTAACCGATCCTGGAGGTTGAGCCAAAATTGCGCGCTGAGCAGGGCCGCCGCCACGACCTACTGTACCCCCGCGACCGTGAAATAGTGTCAGCTCTACGCTGTGTCGTTGAGCGCAATCAACTAGTTCTTCTTGGGTTTTATATTGAGCCCAAGCAGCCGCCATATTACCTGCATCTTTGGCTGAATCTGAATAGCCAATCATTACTTGCTGATTTAACCCGCAATATTTTTTATACCAAGGTAGAGAAAAAAGCTTATCCATTCTCTCGGCGGCAAACTGCAAGTCTTCTAAGGTTTCAAACAATGGAACGATAGGTAAACGACGCTCGACACCAGATGATTTCAACAATAACGCGACCGACAAAATATCCGAAGGCTCACTGGCCATAGAGATGATGTAATTACCTATTCCTTTTTCACCTTGCTCTGCGATCACTTTCACTGTTTTTAATACTTCGTTGCAATCATCACTGGGCTGCCAGTATTCATGTTCAACATTCGTATCTTTACCGACAGACAGATCACATGCCTCTGCTTGCGGAGGCAATAGTGGGCGCTTACTTTCTAGTTCCTTCAATAGAAATTCTTGTTTTTGCGCTTCATTCCAACTGAGGTAATCACCCAACTTATAATAATCACATAACTCAGCAATTACCTGACTATGGCGATCAGACTCTTGTCGAATATCCAGCCGCGTTAACGTTAACCCAAAGCAAGAGAGGCGACGAATAACATCCAACAAATCGCCTTTTGCGATACCTTCCATACCCGTTTTACACAGTGACGAATAACACAACAATAGTGGTTCAAAAAGGGTTTCCAATTCTGAAATATGCGGCAGGCTACTGTGGGCTTTTAAACGCGCACTTTCAGCGGCCCACGTTTTGGTTTGCTGTAGCTTTTGCTTGAGTTGATTTAAACATTCTCGATAAGGTTCATTACAATCCCCTACCCACTCTTTTAATTCATCAGAAGCCTGCACCATCGATAACTGAGTACTCAAATTAGCCAAGTCTCGTAAATAGAGATCTGCAGCCATCCAGCGAGCTAGATAAAGCACTTCTCCTGTCACATTCGCCGTGACATTGGGATTTCCGTCGCGGTCACCGCCCATCCAAGAAGCAAAATGAATCGGGCACATGTCTAAAGGTAATGAGGTTTCACCTTGTTGCTGTAACTTTTCATCCAACTCACGCATCAGATTTGGGATTGCTTGCCAAAGTGAGTTCTCTATCACCGCAAAGCCCCACTTGGCCTCTTCAACCGCACTCGGTCTTTGCTGGCGAATTTCATCGGAGCGCCAAATTTCAGTAATTAAGTTATCCAGCTGCTGGTTATATTCATTACGTTTAGGGTGGTCATCGCGAATGCCATCCAATACTTGTAATACTTCTACGATTTCATCGTATTTTTTAATTAGGGTGCGGCGAATTATTTCGGTAGGGTGAGCGGTTAATACCAATTCAATATCTAGATTGCACAGCTCTTTATTAAGCTTCGCCCCATCAACTTGATCTATCACCGCAGAAAATACATCGTCAAGAATCGACTCGACTGCATCATCTTCGGCATTTTGACGACGCCAACTTAAGGTATGTTGCTGCTCGGCAATATTCGCAAGATTCAAAAACTGGCTAAATCCGCGTGCAACCGGCACCAATTCATTGTCTTTAAGGCCTTTCAACAAAGCGATTAGTTCTGCTTTATCTTCTGAGCTACCGTTATGGGCTCGCTTCGATAAATTACGAATATTTTCGATTAATTCAAAAATATCATTTCCGCAATCATCAGCAATTGTTTGCCCTAACAACTGCCCCAAATTTCGGACTTTATCTCGTAATAATGGATCCAAACCTGACATACCAATCCCCTCTTTATGACTCTAATTAATAAAGCACAAAACACATTAACTCATTCCACTGCTTCGGCCCGTAATTGTCCACTATCAAATGTACTGAAAACTGCAAGAACCGCTCTTTTAAAGTATAGCCTTCAATATCTTATGCATTAGTTTAGTAACACTTTGTTATTGCTAAACATAAGTTAAGTTTTAGGGTCTAGACTTAACATTATCGTCGCATAAGAGATATAAGGTCTGACTATGAAGCTGAATAAGTTAATGAAGTATTGGGAAAAAGAATTTTCTGGCCAACTCAGTGAAGAAGGCTATCAAATTAAACTGTCTGTTGAAGATACTGCCCGCTTAGAGGCGCTGTGTGAGATGTTCCCCAAATATCCCAAAGAGAACTTATTACGAGATTTAATTAGCAGTGCATTAACAGAAGTTACCAGCAGCTTTCCGTATGTTGCTGGTAAAGAAGTCGTCGCTCGTGATGAAGAAGGTGACCCTATGTATGCTGATGTCGGACCGACACCGAAATTCTTGAATTTAACCCGTAAGCATTTAAAGCAGATTAATGAAGCAAAAAAAGCCTCTGCTCATTAAGCCGTTACTGACACGTTATAAAGAGTCATTCGCAGCAGCGAATTTGGCTAGCAACTGTGGGTGAAGCTCTTTGGCTTCAACCCATGCCTGTTCCATTTCTTCACTACTTACATCATTGCTATTGCCCAGCTCTAAACTGCGTCCTTTAATGGCTAGGCTTTCTGCAACCAAACTATAACGCTCACTAAAACGTCGATTTGCCTGCTCCAGCGCTTGCTCTGGATTAACTCCGAGATGACGGGCGACATTCACCGAAGCAAATAATAAATCACCAACCTCGTGCTGTAAGCGCTGAATATTTGCCCCTTCAATTTCTTCTTCGACTTCTTGCAACTCTTCCCGAACCTTATCCAATACTCCTTGGATTTCAGTCCAATCAAAACCACGCATTGAAACTGTTTTTTGAATTTTATCTGCGCGAATTAAGGCCGGTAATGACTTAGGTATATCGTTTAAATACTCAACCATTTCTACCGCATTCACAACTTCTGCTTGTGTATTGTGCTGAGTTTTTAACGCTTTTTCTTGCTGCTTGATGATTTGCCATTGCGCCTTAATTTCCGCCTCGCTTGGGCAGCTATTAGGCTCTCTCTTAGCCAGTAAGTCTCCGTTAGGAAAGACATGAGGATGGCGACGAATAAGTTTTGTTACTAAAACGTCGATTACTGATGACACATCAAACAGGTCTTGCTCATCACCGAGCTGGCCATAAAAAATCACTTGGAATAATAAGTCTCCAAGCTCTTCTTCAACATGAGGCCAATCTTTAGCCTCAATCGCCTCGGCCACTTCATGGGCCTCTTCAATCGTATGAGGAACGATTGAATTGAAGGTTTGCTTAATGTCCCAAGGGCAACCACTTTCAGGATCCCGTAAACGCTGCATCAAGTAGATTAAATCAGACAGAGTATAAGTTTTATCCATAATGTCTTATCTACTACCCTTTATCCGTGGCTACGAGAACGGCGCACTGTTAATACATTTGGCAACTGATTAAGTTTATTTAAAACTCGACCCAGCTTCGACAAACTATCTATCTCAACTGTGATTTGCATATGGGCTAGATGGTCTTTTTGTTCTGACTTCGTACTCACAGCAACCACATTAACGCCACTATCCGCTAATACCATACTGACATCACGCAACAAACCTGTGCGGTCATAAGCACTGATATCGATATCAACCGGATACATTTGGCTAACTTTTCCACCCCAGCTGACTTCAAGAATCCGCTGTGGTTCAGTCATTTCATGATGCATTATATTTTCACAATCTTGGCGGTGCACACTCACACCACGACCAAGTGTTATATAGCCAGAAATATCATCACCCGGTACAGGCTTACAGCATTGAGCAATCTGAGTTAATAAGTGACCAACACCTTGAATTGAGATGTCATCATTGCTGCTTGCAATACTTGGCGCTTTTAATAAGGGCAGTTCTTGTTGCGGCTGCTTAATCTCTGATTCACGCGAGATGTAGCTAATAACCTGACCTAAACGGATATCCCCTGCGCCGATTGCGGCAAACATATCTTCCGAGGTTTTCATATTCATCGCCGTAGCGACATCGGAGAGTGGCATGCGCGCTAAATCAAGACGATCCAATTCTCGCATTAACAGCTGGCGACCTTCTTCTTGATTGGTATCTTTTGCTTGTAACTTAAACCAATGAGCAACCTTAGCCCGTGCACGAGCGGTATTAATATAACCAGAATCTTGATTCAACCAGTTGCGGCTCGGTCGCGCTTCTTTGGCCGTTAATATTTCAACCTGCTCACCAGTTTTTAATTGATAAGTTAAAGGTACGATACGACCATTAACTTTTGCCCCGCGAGTTCGATGACCAATCTCAGTATGAACGCGGTAAGCAAAATCAACTGAAGTCGCTGTTGGTGGTAAATCAACAACATGGCCGTCAGGAGTAAATACATAGATACGATCAGGATTAATATCTGAACGTAGATCCGTCATCAACTCAGGTAAGTCACCAATCTCTTCGTGCCATTCTACGACTTGACGTAACCAGGCAATTTTTTGCTCATAAGCCTGATCTTTTTCATTGGTATCAGTGCCTTTGTATTTCCAATGCGCACAAACGCCAAGCTCTGCATCTTCATGCATTTCTTGTGTACGTATTTGCACTTCCATACCCTTGCCTTCGGGGCCAATCACCGCGGTATGCAAAGACTGGTAACCATTTTCTTTTGGGTTGGCAATGTAGTCATCAAACTCATGAGGAATATGTCGCCATAACGAGTGAATTATCCCTAAAGAAGCATAACAATCGCGTAGCGTCGGCACTAAAATTCGCACGGCACGCACATCATAAACTTGAGAGAATTCGATGTCTTTACGCTTCATTTTACGGCAAATACTGTAGATATGCTTAGCTCGACCATTGACTTCACAGTCAATGCCCGCGCCTTCCAATTCATGTGTCAGAGTATTCACAACATCGGCGACATAATCTTCACGCGCAAGGCGTTTTTCATCTAATAAGGTGGCAATTTTTTGATAGGAAAGTGGCTCTAGGTAGCGAAAGGAAACATCTTCTAATTCCCATTTCAAATGTCCAATACCTAAACGATGTGCTAACGGGGCATAAATATTAAAAACTTCCCGAGCAACTTTTATTCGCTTTTCTTCTGGAGCATCTTTTACCGCTCGAATGGCGGCCGTTCTTTCGGCTAACTTGATCAATGCAACACGCACATCATCAATCATTGAGACTAACATTTTACGCAGACTATCTACTTGCGCTTCACGCTGCCCTAATACCGATTCTTCTGAGGTATTTTGAATGGCGCTGATCGCAGCCATGCGTAAAACCCCTTCAATAAGGGTCGCGACTTCATCGTCGAAATCTTTTCGTACTTGGGCTAGAGATAAACGTCCTTCTCGCACAGCACGATAGAGAATTGCCGCTAAAATTGAGGCTTCATCCAACTGCAACTCTGCCAAAATCTGGGCCATTTCTAGCCCCATCTGAGCGCTATCAATCGTCCAGAACGTGCTATTTTCAACAGCATCTTCGGCCAATATTTTAGCTACGACCAAGGCATGACGGAGCTTTTCAGGCTCTAAGATATCTGCTTCCGTACAAATCTTATCCAACCAAGCATCAACGTTTATCTTACCGTCGTGCTTTAAAGGTTGGTCATCTCTTACTTTTACCACGAGATGCTCCTTTCTCTTTGGCTTTACCCTGAGTTTTAGCTCGGGTTTTCAATTTGTCGTTCATCAATTTTTTGCGCCCTTGAGTACTTTTACTCGCAGGCACCAATAACACCATAGTTTCGATATGATGGGTATGAGGGAACATGTCTAGAATTGTAATTCGCTGCACCTCATAATCGTCACTCAGAGTTTTCAAATCTCGTGCTAACGTTGCAGGATCGCATGAAACGTAGACCATGCGCTTAGCTTTGCGCTTAATCAACTCATCCATGCAAGCACTTGCGCCAGCACGTGGAGGATCTAACAGTACATAGTCAGGATCAGGCAATTTACTTAAGCTGTCGCTATTTGATAAATCGGCTTTATGTGCAATCAGGCCACACTCATGACCCGCTGATTCAGCCTTCGTTTTTGCACTCAACTGCTGTGCATGTTGCTCAATCGCGCGTACCATTTCGTCACTGACTTCAACGGCATCTACAATAGCATCTTCTGCTAACGGCACCGAGAAATTGCCATGGCCGGCAAATAAATCCCATACATGAGAACCCGCTTCAGGGGCTAGCCAAGCTTTTGCTTCTGCGACCATAAGCTGATTAACCGCCGCATTCACTTGTACAAAGTAATCAGGGTGAATGGTTAAATCATGGCCCAAAACATTATGAGTCAGCGGGCTGATAACCTCATTAACCGCGAGTAACGGCTGTTCATCATCAGGGCGAATATAGATATCAATCTCTAACTCCGTCGCCCAGACTTGTAACTTATTGCGGTCATTTTCAGTGAGTTTTTTTAATACTCTGAAGACTAAGACTAAGCGTTCACTGGCTTGTAAAACTTCAATATGGGTAAAGCGTGAAATACCTTCAAGCTGAATTAAGCGTCCTCGCCAAGCTTTCCAGTCTAATGCAGGGTGTTCAACGAGTACCGGGCAAACATCGATATTGGTTAACAACTTACTGCTGCTTTCACGAAAACCGACGGAGACTTCTTGATTGGCTTTATTGTAGCGAATACCTAAACGCGCACGACGTCGGTAGTGCCATTGCTGGTCATCTGCAATGAGTGGTGAATCCCACTGTTCAATTTCAATACCTTGACGACTGAGCTCACGGGCAACTCGCTGCTGTTTAAGCACGACTTGCTGCGGGTAATCTAAATGTTGTAAGTCACAGCCCCCACAGCGTTTATAGTGTGGGCAAGCGGGTTCAACTCGATGTTCACTGACTTGTTCAATCGATACTAGGCGGCAAAACCATATTTTACGTTTGCGCTCTAACATTTGTGCAACCACGGTTTCACCGGGTAAAACGCCAGGGATGAAATAAATGTCACGCCCAGAGCGCGCTATCCCGTGTCCATCCGATGCAAGGTCATGCACGGTTAAAGTCAGTGTTTTATTCACGTTGGCCTACAAAATTGAGCGTTTGCGGTTAGATGGGGGCAATTACAATGAATTCAATTGCCCGTACATTTTTTAACATAACTTATCAGTGTACTGACATAACAAACCGCCTAGGGAAGGTTTAAGCAAACACACCGGTCGATAGATAGCGATCACCACGATCGCAAATTATCGCGACAATAGTCGCGTTCTCGACTTGCTTACTCAGCTGTAACGCACCGGCAATTGAACCACCAGAAGAGACACCACAAAAAATGCCTTCTTGAGTGGCTAGCGCCTTCATAGTTTGTTCAGCATCTTGCTGGCTAATATCCAGCACCTGATCAACACGACTGGCATCAAAAATTGTTGGTAAATACTCTTCTGGCCAACGTCGAATACCAGGGATACTAGCGCCTTCTTGCGGCTGAAGGCCGATGATTTGAATCTCCTCATTTTGCTGTTTTAGAAAACGAGAGGTGCCCATAATGGTTCCCGTTGTCCCCATTGCACTAACAAAATGAGTAACCTGTCCCTGAGTCTGCTGCCAAAGCTCTGGCCCAGTCGTCTCATAATGCGCTAACGGATTGTCATCATTGCCAAATTGGTTAAGCACTTTGCCTTTACCTTCGGCTTCCATACTCAGCGCTAGATCTCGCGCGCCTTCCATGCCTTGCTCTTTTGTCACCAAGATTAATTCGGCGCCATAAGCTTGCATCGCCCAACGCCGCTCCATACTGAGGTTATCAGGCATAATCAATATCATGCGATAACCTTTTATCGCCGCAACCATCGCCAAAGCAATGCCGGTATTACCGCTGGTAGCTTCGATTAACGTATCACCCGAGTGGATATGACCTCTTTGCTCAGCTTTTACGATCATGCTCAACGCTGCGCGATCTTTCACTGAACCTGCCGGGTTATTCCCTTCTAGTTTCAACAAAATCGTATTACTGCTGCCTTCATTTAGGCGCTGCAAGCGAACTAAAGGCGTCTGACCGATGCATGCATCAATAGTTGGGTATACAATGTGGGTCACGAGTGCGTCCTATTGTTGGCAAATAATGGCAATACTAAAATTACATATAACTAAAGTCATGGATTCTAATCCTGATTCTATCTGAATTGTAATATCGATTCGAAATTTACTTATACTTAATCGTTTCACCGGTACTTGAGTATGAGCACTAATAAGCACTGATAATAAAAAAATTGTTTGGAAATAGATACTGCATGAAAAATTGGAAGTTACAAAATCGCATTCTTGCCTTGGTATTATTACCCGGTTTAATAGTATCGATATTTTTGGGCGGTTTTTTCATCGTACAACGTATGAACGACCTCGATTTATTATTACTCGAGCGAGGCCTAGCGATTGCAAAACAAGCCGCTCCGACCAGTGAGTACGGCGTAGTTTCTGGTAATAATCGATTATTACAAAACCTAACGAACAATTTATTAGAAGAGCGTGATCTACGCGCCGCCAGAGTCCTTAATAAAGACGGTAATATTTTGGCCTACGCAGGGCCAAAGATGATTACTAACTTCATTGGTAATACTCAATTCAAGAACGGTCAATTACAGTTATCGACGACCAATAGCAGTATTCGTATAAAAGCCCCGATATTTACCCAGAATATCGATTTAACTGACGGCATATCAGAACCGCTTTATCAGCAGCAAAATATTGATAATAATTTACTCGGCTGGATAGAAATTGAACTGTCTCTATCCAATACACATATTGCAAAATATCAACATCTCGCAACAAGTATTGCCACTGTATTAACAACACTCCTTTTATGCCTAATGTTAGCCATTAGAATGAGCCGAAATATTTCACGTCCTATCCAAGATATGGTGGATTGCGTAGATGCGATTAGTGATGGAAAAATCGATACTCGAGTCCATTTTAATAGTGGCGATGAATTTCAGACCCTCGCCTCTGGTATCAATGCCATGGCAATAGCTATTCAGCGCACAAAAACAGAGCACCAACAAAATATTGAGCAAGCGACGCATGATATTAGAGAAACACTGGATAACATTGAAATTCAGAACATTGAATTAAATATTGCCCGTAAGGAAGCTATAGAGGTCAGCCGTATAAAATCCGAATTTTTGACCAACATTAGCCATGAAATACGAACACCATTAAACGGCATTTTAGGCTTCACACGGATTTTATTGAAAGACCAAAGCGATCAACGAAAAACAGATCACCTAAATACCATTGAAAAATCAGCCAATGGCTTATTGACCATTATTAATGACATTCTCGACTTATCAAAAATTGACGCTGGTAAATTGGTATTAGAAAACATTGACTTCAATGTACGTGAAATTCTGGAAGATGTGTTAACCATCAACGCCCCTGAAGCCCATAAAAAGTCTCTCGAACTAGTGAGCCTTATTTATTCTGAAGTTCCGCAATTTTTAACCGGTGACCCTTTACGAATTAAACAAGTACTAACCAATTTAATTTCTAATGCGATTAAATTTACTCCACAAGGGAACATTACCGTCCGCGTATTGATGGAAGATGAAGACAGTAATCAAGCCAGTGTGAAATTTGAAATTACCGATACAGGTATCGGTTTAAACGATGAACAAAAAGATAAGCTCTTTCGAGCATTCAGCCAAGCAGATTCCAGCACAACTCGTCAATATGGCGGCACGGGCTTAGGCTTAGTAATTAGTCAGCACTTAGTGAAAGCGATGCAAGGAGATATTGGTGTTCAAAGTGCAGAAGGTGAAGGAGCGACATTCTCGTTCTCAGTTACACTGAAAAAATCACGACAACAAACTCTGTCGATGCAAGAGCTTAAGGGACAGCAAATATTGATAATGGAATCGGCATCCAGCACCCGCCTAAGTATTACTCATTTATTAGAACAGTGGCAGGTTCGCTATAGTGATACCGATAATAGCGATATATTGCTGCAGTCATTACTTCGTAAGCATCAAAATGGCGACCCTGTAGATGCCGTTATTATCGGCTTAAGCCGTAAAGAGCTGTACCAAGCCAAAACTGCAAAACTGTTTAAACAAGTAAATAGTTACAACATTCCTATCATTGCATTAGTTAACAGTGCAATTTCAGAAGAGCTGGAATATGCCCAAAAACTGGGAGCCTACCAATGTTTATCTAAGCCATTACAAGGTAGAAAATTATTCAGTACGTTATGCCTAAGCCTGAACGTTGATTTAAATTCGGCAAACAGTAATAACAATAATCGCATTCAAATGCCCGCCCCAACCATCTTGGCAGTTGATGATAACGAAGCTAATTTAAAGCTGGTCACTGTGTTATTAGAAGACATGGGGATCAATGTAATTGCTGCTGACTCCGGTCCGCTTGCACTGCAAGAATTGGAACAACACAATATCGATATGATCTTTATGGATATTCAAATGCCGGGAATGAGTGGCCTAGAAGCAACACAATTAATTCGCCAGAAAAAAACATCCAAAGAACTGCCAATTATTGCTCTAACAGCACATGCAATTGCCGACGAGAAAGATAATATTTTAAAAGTGGGAATGAACGATTATCAAACTAAACCCATTAATAACGATCAATTAATGCAATGCATTGAACGCTGGACAGGATTTCATTGTGAAGCTAGTAATAACGATACACTTAACGATGGAATTAAACCTTTTGTAAAACGAACTTCAACTAGCGAGGGAATTAATTTAGACCTTTCTAAAGAAAATTCAGAAAAAGACTGCCTCACATTTGATCCTCAATACGCCATGCGCATGGCGAATAATAAACTCGATCTTGCCATAGATATGTTTAATATGCTTTTGGAAGGGCTAACCGACGACCTTCCACAAATTCAAGGCCAATGGCAAGGGCAACAACAAGAGTTATTATTAGCAAGCATTCATAAGATTCACGGCGCGACCCGCTATTGCGGCACCCCCTGCTTAATGCACTCATTAGAACAGTTAGAAACAGGGCTGAAAAATAAAGAGCTTGTAGATTGTGAAAGCCTCTATCAAAAAGTCATTGAATCGATTATTGCTTTACAGCAGTGGGCTCAAGAAAATGAATGGCAAGAAACGTTAAAAAAACACAAACCGGCAAATGCCTAGTCTTTAAACTAGAACGGCAAAGGCGAGAATCATCTCGCCTTCATCAGTCAAACTTAATAAAACCTCTTCAGCACCTAAAGTCTTAGCTCTGATTAATGCCTGTCCGGATAGCTCAACGACTGGTTTTCCTAAACAATCTGACAAAACATTCATTTGCTGAAAGCCAATACCTTGAGCAATGCCTGTACCCAGTGCTTTTGAAATAGCTTCTTTGGCAGCAAACCGCTTAGCTAAAAAATTAATACTGCAGCTTTTTTCATGCCAAAGTAATAACTCGCTAGGTGTGAGAATTCTAACCGAAAAACGTTCACCTTGTTTTTCGATAACTTTAGCAATACGCTTCTGGTCGAGTAAATCAGTGCCTACACCCTTTGCTATCCCTTTAGCCATTAAGCCAGAGGTAGCAGCTTCCGCTATTGCTTGATCAAACATTATGCTTGAGCCAATCGAATCAGTTCACGCATTTCTTTCACTGCATCCTTTAAACCAACAAAAACAGCACGAGCAATGATGCTATGCCCGATATTCAATTCATTGATACCTGGAATTGCAGCAATGGCCTCAACATTATGATAATGCAAACCATGGCCTGCATTAACGATCACCCCCTGTTCAAGTGCGTAAGCAATACCTTCTTGCAAAATTACTAATTCAGCGGCTTCTTGCTGTTGAGTTTCAGCGTCTGCATAAGCACCCGTATGAATTTCAATGGCGGGTGCACCGCAACGTACTGCCGCATCAATTTGAGCTTTATCGGCATCGATAAATAAAGAAGCTTCACTATTAATCGCCGCTAAACGATCACAGGCTGCTTTAATTGCGGCTTCATTACCAACAACATCTAAGCCACCTTCTGTGGTCAGCTCTTCTCGTTTTTCAGGCACTAGACAGCAATGCTCGGGCTCGATCTCTTCCGCCAATTCCAACATCGCTTCGGTCACAGCCATCTCTAAATTCATGCGTGTATTAAGTGTTTCTTTTAACACATACACATCGCGTGTTTGAATGTGACGGCGATCTTCTCGTGGATGAATGGTAATGCCATCTGCTCCGGCTTCTTCAGCCATTAAAGCGGCCTGAACTGGGTCAGGATAACGAGTTCCACGTGCTTGACGCAACGTCGCTACATGATCGATATTAACGCCTAATAAAACTCGTGCTTTAGCCACAATAGTCACCTTTGAAAATCCGATTTAACGGAATAAATATTGAATGTTTGTCATTGAATTTATAACGTTTGAAAAAGTGCGCGGCTCGTTAAAGGCTTGTGTCCTAATAACGGCTGCAACGCTAGTCTAGCGATTTTTTTAGCAACTTTCCAACTCATTGTATGCTGCCAATCATTTGCTGCTATCGCTAAAATAGCTTCCCCTGGAAACGATAAACCAGAAGCAGACGGTCGATTACCATAGTGCTCGCTATTAAGCGCTCTAAAACCCGCTGCCGGATCAAAATTATAATATTGGTCAGCTTGAATATCACGACAATCACTGTCTTGCTGCCAGTTATATTGATAACCAAGAATGGTTAATAGGTGAAATTCAAAGCGGCGTAAAAAGGGCTCAGACTGTTGATCATTATCCAATAACAACAAACCTTGCAACGTTTGCTGATAGATAAGAAATAAATCTTTTTGCGGCTCATCCTTCCAAGTTAAGCGCATAATCAATTCATTAAGATAAAACCCACAATAAACATTTCTACCTTTTAAGCTCTTTCCTTTTAGACTCTCGCTAGGGAAGTCCTGACTGTCTGAATTCGATTCAAGGTGGAGCGCAGTTTCGAATTTAGGAATTTCAGCCTTTGAGTCTTCAGTTTTAGGGTCTTCAGGATAATGTATTTCGACATGTTGACAGTACTTTAAATCGCCACGACCAGAGAACTGCATTTGATAAGGAATGAAAGGCTGTAAAGAAGGTTGTTTCTTGCTGACTCGATAGAGTGCCGAAAAACGTCCTTGTTTTTCGCACAATAAATCAATGATCTGACTATTTTCTCGGTAAGATTTGCGGTGTAAAACATAATAAGTCTGCTTTAATTCAGCAGACGTTTTTTCATTCAATGCCACAGCAAGTCACTTCCGAGATATTTAAACTTAATCTAGGCCGTCGTAACCTAGACTCTTAAGAGCACGTTCGCTATCGGCCCAACCTGACTTAACCTTAACCCAGGTATTCAGCATCACCTTACACTCGAACATTTCTTCCATATCCAAGCGGGCATCGCGGCCAATCTGTTTTAAGCGACTGCCTTTATCACCAATAATAATATGCTTTTGGCTTTGACGATCAATCAAGATAGCCGCGCTGATAACGAGCAAGCTATCTTCGTAGCGAAACTCTTCAATTTCTACTGTCATCGAGTAAGGTAATTCATCACCCAACTGACGCATAATTTTTTCACGCACTAACTCAGCTGCTAAAAAGCGCGAGCTACGGTCAGTAATCTGATCTTCAGGAAAAAGATGCATTCCTTGTGAAATAAAGCTCGAAATAATACTTTCTAAACGATCAACGTTATGACCTGTTTTAGCACTCATTGGCACGATGTGAGCAAAGTTTCCTTTCGTATCCAGCTTCTGTAACGTTGGTAACAAATCTTGCTTATCTGCTAAGAAATCCACCTTATTTACCGCTAAAATTACCGGGCACTTAACGTATTGCAATGAATTTAAAACCATTTCATCTTCACTGGTCCACTTCGTGCGGTCGATCATAAAGACAATAACATCAACGTCTTTTACCGCGCTTTGCGCCGCTTTATTCATGTAGCGATTCAGTGCTTTATCATGATTCTCGTGCATTCCTGGAGTATCAACGTATACAACCTGTACACCGTCTTCAGTTTTAATGCCCATGATTTTATGTCGAGTCGTTTGCGGCTTACGCGACGTAATACTCAGCTTTTGACCCAAAATATGATTCAATAATGTGGATTTACCCACATTAGGGCGACCAATAATGGCAACATACCCTGAACGCTCACTCATTTCATTTTCCATCGAATCTATTCCTCACCAAGTTCTAGGCTAATGCCTAATAACTTCAACGCTTGTGCCGCTGCTTCTTGCTCGGCGATACGTCGGCTGCCACCCTGCCCGACGATGGACTTTTCTACATCTTGCACAACACAGCTAACTTTAAACAGTTGCTCGTGAGCGCTGCCTTCAATACTTAAAACATCGTACTTCGGCAAAGGGGCTTGCTTACCTTGTAAATACTCTTGTAAGCGCGTTTTAGGGTCTTTTAATGGATCATCAAGACTTAGAGCTTCTAGGCGAGAATCATACCACTGCAAAATTTTACTCTTAACAGTATCCATATCAGAATCGAGGTAAATAGCGCCGATAATCGCTTCAACCGTATCGGCTAGAATAGATTCGCGTCGATGGCCGCCACTTTTCATCTCACCAGAGCCTAGGTGCAAAAAGTCACCCAGTTCAAAGTGGCGCGCTAGCTCGGCTAAGGTAACCCCTTTAACCATACGAGCACGTAAGCGGCTTAATTTGCCTTCTTTTGCCGCTGGAAACTTTAAAAACAAAGCTTCAGCAATCACAAGATTCACAATCGAATCGCCAAGAAATTCTAAGCGTTCATTATTTTTACCACCACAACTACGATGTGTTAACGCTAACTCAATTAACTCAATATCGCGAAAGGTGTAGTCAATACGCTGACTCAGCTTTAATAAAGGATTATTCACGGCTTAGTAACTGTACTCGTGATTAAAAGTTAAGGCGATATCGACATTAGACATCACATGCTCACGACGCTCGTACTGCCAGATCAATTTAATCTCGCCTTTATGCTTAGTTATTGCCAACTCATTCATTGGAATCGTCCGCATACTATTAATGTCTAAACGATTACTTATCAACTTTCGAACATCTTTGACAGTCGTATCGCGGTCAATCACTTCCGGTAAATCATCTAAAATACTAACCAGTACTCGATCATCCCAATGCATGCCAAAAATTCGCACAACAAAATTGAGTGTAAAGACTAATAGCACTAAAAAGGCAAAAATCGAAATAAACGATACGCCAGTCTGCTTAGACTTGAAATTTTGCTTTATCATAATTAATCGTCCACCTTAAGCACTGCTAAGAAAGCAGATTGTGGAATTTCCACATTACCAATCTGCTTCATACGTTTTTTACCGTCTTTCTGCTTCTGCAGTAGTTTCTTCTTACGGCTAATATCACCGCCATAACATTTAGCAGTTACGTTTTTACGCATCGCTTTAATGTTAGTTCGAGCAACAACCTGTGCGCCCATTGCCGCTTGAATCGCGACATCAAACATCTGACGTGGAATAAGCTCTTTCATTTTATCGGTTAATGCTCTGCCGCGGCTACGAACGTTATCAGTATGCAAAATAACCGCTAACGCATCTACACGCTCGCCGTTAATAAGAATATCTAAACGCGTTAATGGCGCTGGAGAAAAGTGACTGAAGCTATAGTCTAATGACGCAAAACCACGGCTTACTGACTTTAAGCGATCGAAGAAATCCATCACTACTTCAGCCATCGGAATTTGATACTGCAGTGAAACTTGATTACCCACATACTGCATGTCTTTTTGCATGCCGCGCTTACCGACGCAAAGTGAAATCACATTGCCCAAAAACTCTTGTGGCACAAGAATATTTACATCAGCAATCGGCTCATGCATTTCTTCAATAGTACCTGGATCAGGCAGCTTTGAAGGGTTATCGATCTCAGTAATCTCGCCTTTACGATTTACGACTTGGTAAATTACGGTAGGGGCCGTTGTGATCAAATCAAGATTGTATTCACGCTCTAAGCGTTCTTGAATAATTTCCATATGCAGCATGCCTAAGAAGCCACAACGGAAACCAAAACCTAACGCATCTGAGCTTTCAGGCTCGAAAAATAAAGATGCATCATTCAAAGATAACTTATCTAAGGCATCACGGAAGCTTTCGAAATCATCCGAGCTAATCGGGAAAAGACCGGCATAGACCTGAGGCTTAACTTTTTGAAAGCCCGGCAATGTTTCAACATCAGGAGTTTTAGTATGAGTAATCGTATCCCCGACTGGCGCTCCATGTATGTCTTTAATGCCGGCAACCATGTAACCTACTTCGCCCGCTTTTAAAATACCTGTTGGCTCACGTTTCGGGGTGAAAATTCCTACGCCATCAGCACCGTGATCACGACCGGTTGATAGCATGCGAATTTTATCGCCTTTGCGTAAAGTACCGTTGGTAATACGTACCAAGGAAACAACACCTAAATACGGATCAAACCACGAGTCGATAATTAGAGCTTGCAATGTGCCTTCAGGATCGCCTTCGGGAGCAGGAATCAATTTAATAATTTCTTCCAATACGCCTTCGACATTCAAGCCACTCTTAGCTGAACAGCGCACGGCATCTGTTGCTTCAATACCAATAATTTCTTCAATTTCTTCTGCAACACGATCTGGGTCTGCTTGTGGCAAATCCATCTTGTTTAATACAGGAACAACTTCTAAGCCCTGCTCAATCGCCGTATAGCAGTTCGCCACAGATTGAGCTTCAACACCCTGAGCGGCATCGACTACCAATAACGCGCCTTCGCAAGCAGCTAAAGAGCGCGATACTTCATAGCTGAAATCAACGTGGCCTGGAGTATCAATAAAGTTAAGCTGGTAAGTTTCACCATCTAACGCTTTATAGTCCAAGGTAACGCTTTGCGCTTTAATGGTAATACCGCGTTCGCGCTCGATATCCATTGAATCCAATACCTGAGCCTGCATTTCACGCTCAGACAAGCCTTCACAGTGCTGAATAAAACGGTCAGCTAGAGTGGATTTGCCATGATCAATATGGGCAATAATAGAGAAGTTACGAATATGGTTAAGCTTACTCACCAAAGAATACCTGTCACAGATAGCGATTAAATAGCGCAGGAGTCTACTAGAAGTGGGGATATAAGGCTATGAAGATCGCTCTATAGCCTTATATTTCTACGGATTTTAGTCTATGACCTGACTTATTAGCCCCTTCATTTATTCACTTAAGCGCAATGGTATGAACATGGCCGCACCACGACGGACAATTTGCATCGGTACAGAGCGGCTTTTTGGCAAAGCCTCAACAATGCGGGAGAAATCCTCAACTGAATGAATTCTCTCTCCATAGATCATAGAGATCACATCTCCCGAGACAATACCCGCCCTTGACCCTGAGCGGCCGTTCGCAACTTTTTGCACGATTACGCCATTACCAAAAGAGCGCTGCTGCTTCTGATTAAGTTCACTCACCACGATCCCCAAACGGTTCTCTTTATGGCCCTGCAAAGAGTTATGCTGCCCTATTCTTTGCTGCTGCCCCGTTTCAGGAAGTGCACCAATTTCAAGTTCAATTATTTTTGATTCACCACTACGAACGATGCTTAATTTCGCTTTAGAACCTGGCTTCACTCGCCCTACTCGGTGCGGAAGATCCGTAGACAGATTGATTTCTTGTCCATTAAAAGCAGTAATAATATCCCCGCTCATTAATCCCCCTAATTCAGCAGGACTTGCTGGAACAAGTTGAGCGACCAAAGCGCCTTTGGCTTGTTTCAAACCAAAGGATTCTGCTAACTCTTTATTAACTTCCTGAATCACAACGCCTAACCAACCCCGACTTACTTTTCCTTTATCTTTCAGCTGCTCAACAACATTAATGGCAACACTAATAGGAATGGCAAAAGACACCCCCATAAAGCCTCCTGAGCGAGTATATATTTGGGAGTTTATGCCAATGACTTCGCCCTTAAGATTAAATAAAGGCCCTCCTGAGTTACCGGGATTAATCGCCACGTCGGTTTGAATAAAGGGTACATAACTTTCATTGGGTAGACTGCGACCCAATGCACTGACAATGCCTGCAGTTACAGAATAATCAAAGCCAAAAGGCGACCCTATCGCTAATACCCACTCCCCGACTTTAAGCTTATCAGAATTACCCAATTTTACCGTTGGTAGGCCAGTAGCTTTTACCTTCAGAAGTGCAAGATCCGCACGCTCATCAGCACCGATTAATTGAGCCTCTAATTCACGGCGATCGCTAAGGCGAACAATGATTTCATCGGCCCCTTGCACAACGTGGTTATTGGTTAGGACATATCCATCCGAGGATATTATAAAACCTGAGCCTAATGAGGATTTTTCAGACTGCCGACCCCGATCAGGCGCTTGCCCATAGCCACGGTCTTGGTTTGGATTTTGACCCGGGCTTTGCTGAGGCCCGAAAAAATGCCGAAATATTTCAGGCATTTCTTTTGGTAAGTTATATTGTTCAGCTAAACCACTATAAGACTTTCCGTGCTTAATCGTTGCTATATTCACAACCGACGGCGATGTTGTTTCTACTAACTGGGTAAAGTCTGGCAATGATGAGGCATGACTCACCGCACTAAAAAAACTCAAAAAGATGAGCAGCGCCGTAGAGCTAAAATGTGTGTATTTGCAGACACTCGCGGGGTTCTTCATGACTAAGAAAATCCTTTCTAAACTATCTTCTATTAGCTGTTTATATCGAATATCTATTTATTTTAGACTTTGAATGATGTTATCACCATTTTGAGTGTTCCTTATGGGGAAGCAATGACGAATAAAATGAGGTTGCCAATGCTGTTGGTTTTTATGCGACCAATGACGCGCTAGCTGAAAGCCCAAGACCATAGCTAAAACAGAGGAGATAATAGACCCGATTTCACCCGCCCCATAATGACCAATAATAGCGCCCAAAACCAAGGCGATTAAAGGCAATCCATAAAGCACCAATGTACTGCGAAGAATCGCACCTTCCGGTAAACCTACAACAACCTGCTGACCGACACTAAAGTCATTAGTTTCTTGTAAAGGTAACCAAAGAGTTACCTTACGACCTAGCTGCCTCATGGCGTGCTGCCCGCAGCCCGCTTTTGCACTGCAGCTACCACAAGCGCTTTGCTGAATTCCTTCTACCCAAGCACCGTCGTTACTTATTGCAGTAATTACCACCTGCTCTTCAATCATATTTGCTACGCTCTACTATCGCCGACCATTTCCAGCAAAAGATTATACGCGAATTAGACTCAAATTATTTATCTTGAGTCTGGAATTCAACAACCCGAGCAAAAGGCAATACACCTTTCTTGTCTTCATGGGCTCCAGACGGATGCTGTAAAACATAGTCCTGTAACTCTTGTTGAGCCGTTTCCAATTGTTGTTGCTCCTCAAGTGTTAATGTTGACGCGGTTAACTCGCCCTGCGTAGATTGCACGTTGGTATCCGCTAAACCTAGGCCATCATTAGGCTCAATAGATTGAACACCCAATAGAACAGCAAGAGTGACTGAAGCTGCAACAGCCACTGACGTTAACGGCTTATACCAAGGATGACGCTGACTTTCTGCTTTTGAGCTGTCTGTTATTTCAGCAATATGGGCACCCGCTGTGCCACTCGGCGCAAGTTCACCGTCTAAAACCTGATTAATACCTTGGGTCAGATCAATGCCAACATCATGCTCATCTCTCATTAAACTGCCCATTAGATGGTAATTTTTCCAACCATCATGCAACTCATCGTCTTTATCTAGCTGGTTAAGAACCCGTCGAATTTCTAATTCATCCGCCTCGCCATCCATTAACGCTGATAACGACTCTTTATTTCTATCATTCATATACATTCTCCAATCTCTTCTATCGCCGCTCATGACGTATAACCGCTAAGCGCTTTTAAGGTGCTCTTAGCTGCTTAATTAGTTGCCTTTACCGCACTGGTACTTAGGCACTCGCTTCTAAATAAGGTTGCATTTTCTTTTCAATCGCTTCCCGCGCTCTAAATATTCGTGAGCGCACGGTGCCAATAGGGCAATCCATAACTTCAGCGATTTCGTCATAACTCATACCATCAAGCTCTCTTAAAGAGACAGCAATGCGTAATTCTTCCGGCAACTCAGCAATGGCAGCAAAAACGACGTCTTTCAAACGATCGCGCTGTAAGATTCGCTCAGGAGTCGCACTATCACGAAACGCCGCTTCATCAGAGAAGTTCTCTGCATCTTCTGGATCAATATCATGGGTCGGTGTTTTTCGACCACGACTGACTAAATAATTTTTTGCCGTATTAACTGAAATTCGGTATAGCCAAGTATAAAACTGACTATCACCACGAAAATTAGGCAAAGCTCGATACGCCTTAATAAACGCTTCCTGAGCAACGTCTTGGCATTCAGACGCATCAAATACAAAGCGCCCAATCAAGGATAAAATTCTGGGCTGGTATTTAATCACCAGTAAATCGAATGCTCGACGATCCCCTTTCTGAACTCGACTAACCAGTTGCTGATCAGTTTGTTGGTTGTCACTCATTCGGTGATCCATAATTGTTGGTTGCTGCAGCGCGTAAGCCACGTTGCTCATAACTCATCCCCCTGGCACCTGCTTATAAAGACTGCCTAATGGGTAAATAGAGTATTGAGGCGAATAAAAGTTCCAATTTAAATAATGAAGGATCCGATTCTTAATAATAAATTAACCGACCTTGCTTTAGCTCAACGCTAAAATAGATAATCACTGCCATTTAACGGCACATTACATTATAGTGCGAATATTAGTGTAATGAACAATTACATAAGCATTCACATAAGCAATCTTAGATGAACAATCATAATGAGTCGTAAGCATACATTTGATGTTTTAATCATCGGCAGCGGCGCTGCAGGCCTGACCTTAGGGTTATCTTTGCCGGATCACCTAACCGCAGCCATTGTCAGCAAAGATAGCCTTGATGCTGGCTCTACTCGCTGGGCACAAGGCGGGGTCGCTGCTGTTCTTGACCAAGAAGACAGCATTGAAGCCCATGTCAGCGATACGCTCATTGCCGGTGCCGGTTTATGTCACGAACCTAGCGTTCGTCATACGATCGAGCAAAGTACCGCTGCCATTCAATGGTTGATCGACCTCGGTGTTCCTTTCGACCAAGGAGAGAACGGCGAGGACTTCCATCTAACCCGTGAAGGTGGCCATAGTGTTCGACGTATAATTCATGCGGCCGACGCTACCGGTGTCGCAATTTCTAATACCTTACAAAATGCAGCCAAAGCCAAAAAGAACCTGCATCTATTAACCGATTATATTGCAGTTGATCTCATTACCGGCGAAAAACTCGGGCAAAAAGATCAAGGTTGCTTTGGCGCGTACTTCCTTAATAAAGCCACGGGTGAAGTCGAAGTAATTACCGCCAGTTCGGTAGTATTAGCCACGGGGGGGGCGAGCAAAGCTTACTTGTATACCAGCAATCCCGACGGTGCTTCTGGTGATGGTATTGCTATGGCATGGCGCGCGGGTTGTCGCGTTGCCAACATGGAATTCAATCAATTTCACCCGACCTGCTTGTACCACCCACAAGCCAAATCATTTTTGATAACCGAAGCCGTGCGCGGTGAAGGCGGTCATTTATTATTGCCTAACGGCAAACGATTTATGCACAAGTTTGATGAGCGTGGTGAACTTGCCCCCAGAGATATCGTCGCGCGCGCGATTGACCATGAAATGAAACGCTTGGGGGCTGATTGTCTTTATCTAGACATTAGCCACAAAGATAAAGACTTTATCATTGCGCACTTCCCCACTATTTATGAACGCTGCTTAGAGCTGGGAATCGACATTACCAAAAACCCGATTCCTGTCGTTCCTGCTGCCCATTACACCTGTGGTGGTGTCGTCACAGACATGGTCGGACGCACCGATATTCCTGGCTTATATGCTATTGGCGAGACAGCTCATACCGGTTTGCATGGTGCGAATCGCTTAGCCAGTAATTCATTATTAGAGTGCTTAGTTTTTGCCCGCCAAGCGGCGACAGATATTGCCAACTCTGTAACTCCTGGGGCTAAGCTACCGGATATTCCTGACTGGGATGATTCGCAAGTAACGGACTCCGATGAAGCCGTTGTTATCGCACACAACTGGGATGAGCTACGTCGCTTTATGTGGGATTACGTAGGCATCGTTCGCACGACTAAGCGCTTAGTTCGCGCCAAGCATCGCGTGACATTATTGCGTGAAGAAATTCAGGAGTTTTATGGCAATTATCGCGTTGGTAATGATTTATTAGAGCTGCGAAATTTGGTTGATGTCGCCGATGTAATTATCCGTTCAGCGCTACTTCGTAAAGAGAGCCGTGGTTTACATTATTCCCTAGATTACCCAGACGCCTTACCGCGGGCATTTGATACCGTACTGACTCCAAAATATTTGAAGGAGCTGGGAGAGCTTTAAGCTCTTCCGATTTTTGAATACAAGCATTCATTTAAAATCAGCGGCTGCGTAACATGCGCTTTAAACGTTGAAAATCCTTGGGGTCTTCAACGCTATCTCGGGCAATCAATACCGCCTGCCCAAATTGCCAAGGCCAGCGGCTGAAATCTAGAGATACCCACTCAACCCATACTCGGCTATTGGCCGACAGTTCGCCATAAATTTTATCGCCACCTGATCGTCGTTGATACCACCAGCATCTGTCACTGATATTTCCTTCACTATCAACTATCCCACCATCACATCCTAAGCGAATAATACTACTAGGACTGGTTAGAAATACCTTTAACCTCAGTTCCATTAAAGTGCCAATCGACATAATAGAAAACAATAACAGTTTATATAGATACTCAAGAGGTATAGTGAATAAAAGCAATGCACAGGTTAAAACAAAGAACATACTAAGAATAAGCAGGCGCTTGGACGGCTGTAGAAAAATATCAAGGGGGCGATTCTCATCCATGAGAGTCCTGCTATTGTGCTAATAAATGAGACTAAACGTTAATTATTCCAGCTTTCAAAATCATATCGACCATGTACGCATGATTAGGATTCTCTGCCACACTTTGCTGCATAAACCAGCCAAACAAATCTGGATCTTCACACTCGATTAAATCAACAAATTTGGCCTGATCTTCAGCGCTTAACGTTAAAAACTTTTCACGGCAAAAAGGTAATAACAATACGTCAAGTTCTAACATGCCACGACGGCAATGCCACATTACACGCTTATGCTCTAAATTTTCGCTCACGTCGACTCTCCCAATATTGAATCGAGGCATTATACATAAGCCCAAGCACAAGACACAGATGTCATTTATCGAGTAAAATGCAAATGATTGCGCCAAAGCAATAATTTAGCCGTATTATCGCAATATTAGGACAAAACCCATGGTTTCACGCTCCGCACTTGAACAAACTGGTCAGTTCGATCTCTGGGGGGATTTTATTCCTCAGCCAAATACAGTCGATGTAACTGCAAACGACTCAGGCACCTGCTGGTTAAATCAGTTTTCAGCCTTAAAAATTAGTGGCCCAGACGCTGAGCGTTTCTTACAGGGGCAGCTGACTTGCAATATCACAGATATAACCACCAGCACGGTTCATTATGGCGCCTGTTGTACTGCTAAAGGGCGCATTGTCGCCAATTTTAATATTAGCTTCGACGGCGACAATTATTGGTTGGTTCTACCGACTAGCAGTGCAGACGTTTTAGAGAAGCACCTGCAAAAATATAAAGTCTTTTTTAAGGCGGCTATAGAAAACTGTCAGCATAGCCACTTGATTTTGGGTCAATGGAATACAGCGGCTTCGGCAAACATAGAGCCTGGCACAGCAAAACATAGCGAAGATCAGCATCAGCTAACCCTCACCGATAATCGTAGCTTTATTATCGTTGCCGATAATGACTCACAAGAATATCAACTCAGCCCAACAATCAACTGGCGCCGAGCAGACATCAACGATGGCATTTATTATGTTGAAGGGTCGCAAGTAGAACAGTGGATCCCTCAGCACATTAATTGGCACCTAATCGACGGTATTAGCTTCAGCAAAGGCTGTTATACCGGCCAAGAAATTATTGCGCGCTTACAATATCTAGGTAAAGCCAAAAAAGCCTTATATCACTATCAAGGACAGCTGAGTGAAGCGTTGACTAATGAGCAGCTTGCGGCCACGCAATTGATTGATGATACCGGCAAGGCTCAAGCTGAGGTTTTAATTCTGCGCTCACAAACTCAGCCAGAAATTATGCTTGATTTACTGGTAGTAACCAATGGAGAAAATCCCCTCCAGACCTTGTATTTAAACGAATTGTTGGATTTTCCTCTCACCTTGCAGAACCTGCCCTATACTATTGAAAAGGATGTATAAAAGGTTCCAATATTACGATGGCTATCCCACTCGTTCAGCAAGTAAAACAAGACATCATTAAAGCATTAGAAAATGATGAGTTAGTACTTCCAACTTTGCCTGAAATCGCATTAAAAGTACGCGATGTTGCAGAAGATGTGACATCGAGTATTTCTGATTTAACCACTGTATTAGGGCGCGACGCTGCGCTCAGTGCACGCATGGTAAAAGTAGCTAATAGCCCGTTAATTCGAGCAAGCGTCCCCGTTTCAGACCTTAATACTGCGGTATCCCGCCTAGGCATAGACCTTACCAGTAATTTAGCAATGGGCCTTGCGATGGAACAAATGTTTCAAGCGACCAGTGATATCGTTGATAAACGCATGCGCGCTTGCTGGTCAAAAAGTGTAGAGATTGCCGCAAGCAGCCAAGTGTTAGCTCGCCATTTCACCGATCTGCAACCCGATCAAGCCTTACTCGCAGGTTTAACACACCAAATAGGCAAACTTCCTATTTTAGCCTTTGCAGAGAATAATGAATCCTTACTGAATGATGCTTTCGCTCTAGGCAAAGTACTCTCCGTGCTGCATCCCTCTCTTGGAAGTTACATTTTAAAAATGTGGGATTTCCCTGAAGAACTGGTTGGAGTTTCAAAAAACTACCTTTTATTTGATCGTGAAGTCGACAAGGTGGATTACGCAGATATTGTTCAAGTAGCTACCCTGCAAAGCTACGCAGGGACTGATCATCCGTATACAAAACTTGATTGGACTAACATATCGTCTTTTGATCGCTTGGGCTTAGATCCCACTACCCTAATCGCTGAGATGGAAGGTATTAGCGAAGAAGTTTCCGATACTCAGAGTGCTCTAGGAGGATAATAACGAATGAAATCCCTTGCAGCCGAAATTATGCGTGCCGTTGAGTGTGGAAACCTGACTCTACCGACGTTGCCAGAAATCGCATTGCGTATTCGCCAGTGCGAAAATGATCCTAACCTAGATACATTGACCTTAGCTCGTATCATTGAACATGACCCTGCTACGACGGCTCAACTATTACGCATTGCCAATAGCCCGTTAGTCCGTAGAGAAGTGAAAGTCGCGGATTTGAGCAAAGCGATTAGCTTACTCGGTATGAATTATTGTGCACGAGTTGCCATCAGTCTATCGACCAAGCAACTCTTCAACAGCAAAAACCCATCTTCCGAAATGAAAATGCGAGAAATCTGGCAACACAGCCTAGATGTCGCTTGTCATTGTTATGTCTTGGCCGGAAAAGCAAAGCTAGTACCTGAAGAAGCTTTTCTAGCTGGGCTACTACACAAGATCGGCGCACTACCTGTTATATCCATGGCCGATAAAGAGGATTGCTTCTCATTAGAAGAATTGAATAAAACCATTGAAGAAATTCATCCGATGCTAGGCGAGAGTATTTTGAGCCACTGGCAATTTCCACGCTCGATCACCGACATCCCTCAAAATTATTTGAATCCTAGTCGCCACATGAGCAGCATTGATTTATGCGATCTTGTAACGATTGCAAACAATAAAATATGTACTAAAGAACTACGCTTGCCTTGGAGTGATATTATTTCAATTCAACGTTTAGGCTGGCATAGCAGTACAGTCGATGAAGAGTTTGAGACTCTTGCACCGCAAATTGAACTCGCTCATGACATATTTGAATGCTAACACCTAATGAGTCAATGTTCATATCACTAGGATCACAAGGCCTGAAAAGGATGCTCTCTATCAGCCCAGAGCGGCGTTAATAGTCCTTCAACCCAGTCATTAGGTACATCCTCTAGTGAGCTATGCTGCCACTTAGGTTGAAAGTCTTTATCAACCACCATTGCACGGATGCCTTCAGAAAAATCAGGGTGACGAACCGATTGCATGGCAAGAATTAACTCCCACTGAACAACTTCTTTTAGCGTCATGTTTTGACCTAACTGCAACTGGCGCATAATAAGGTGCGCGGTAGCAGGACAGCCCGCATTAAAATTATCACGGCCTTGGTTAAACCAAGCATTATCACTGGTGACCGCATTCATTCTTACCGCCACACCTTCTAAGGCCAGTTTATTATCCGCTAACGAGATAAAATGCTGCTCTGTCATCGGCGCAAATAGCTGCTCTATAGTGTCTTGATTATCCGCAAGCTTTGATTCTGGAAATAGAGGTTTCTCAGGCAAGATATCTTCTGCATTCGCTCCGCTATTTTGTTCAAAGCAAGTTAATAACTCTCTCACATATTGATTATTCATCGCCTTATTTGTCTGCCAAGGCTGATGACGCAATTGTTCGATTAACGATTTCAATTCACTATTAGCGACGCAATAATCTACCAAGCCTGCTTGCTTGCAATCCGCCGCATTCATTTGGCTACCGGTGAGCGCCATCCAGTGCCCTAAAGGGAAAGGAAGACGGCTTAAATAATAACTGCCTGCCACATCAGGGAATAAGCCAATTCTTATTTCGGGCCAAGCAAGCTTTAAAGTTTCAGTTCCAACCTTATGGCTAGCACCAATAAATAAACCTAAACCGCCACCCATTACAAAACCATGGCCCCAGGCGATAAGAGGCTTACCAAAACGGTGAACTCGATAATTCTTGCTATATTCCCCCTGAAAAAAAGCATCCGCATATTTCAGGTGCTCATCACCGCTTGCTTGCATGCTGTCGTATAACTGACGAATATCACCACCAGCACAAAAAGCTTTATCACCGGCACCACACATGACCATCGCGACAATATCATCATCGTCTTGCCAGCGCGCCAATATGTCGTCAATGAGGTTTACCATTTCAAGGTCAACAGCGTTCATCGTTTTTGCCGAATTCAGCGTCATGATGCCTATACGGTGTTTACCATCATGACTCAGTATTTCTTCAGCTAATACCGCAGACTCTGCTCTCTTTGAATAAGTGGCTGATTTAGTTTTTTTACTAACCGGCTTTTTAGGCATGGTAAACTCTTCGACAGACAATAATATTAACAATCATAGCACATGTTAAGAGGCCACCATTGCAGCTAATATTAACCTTTATCATCTTGAGTATTATCACGCTTACGGCTGTTCTATTGATTGTTCTAAGTAAAAATAGTCGCAGCGGAAAAGTGCGTCAAATAGCACAAAATCATAACTGGCAATATGAAGAGTTTATCGATTTTAGTGATACGATTAAGCAAGCTAATTTTGGCATTCTCAACTACAGCCAAAATGCTGTTTTTCGTCATTTAATCAGTGCTGATGACGAACACTTTGGCTTAGGATTTATTAGTTTTGATTGCCGTGCCCTTGAGCCATCGGGGATTCATAATAGCAGTATTATTTTATTCAACCTCAAGCTCACGAGTGAATTCAACAACCTGCACTACAGTATTAACAGACCCCATTTAGATAAAGACGCCTTTAGCGATATCAGCAAGCAGCAATCCAATCGGAATCAACTTCGCCAGCAAAAATTAATAGCTTTGGCTAGCCATCAAGTACCCAGCGCCTTTTTAGAGCTAGCGGACAATGACATAGAATTTGATAGCTATGCTAATGATCCTGCCCTAGCGCATCGCTTCTTTCAGGCTATCTGTTCTTCCCCAGAGAATAAGTCGTCACTAATACACTGGTTTTTGGCGCATCCGCACCTTCACATAGAAATTAGTAATGGCATGCTACTGGCTTACCAAAAGAATCACCTGATTGAAGATACTTCTATACTCGACGCGATTTATATCGTGAAAGAGCTTGCTCAAATTTTCAGTTATAAAAAAATTGGCCAGACTTCTTTTGATTAAACATTTTAGACAGTTTCAACTCATGCCTAATTAATACTGATCATTAACAAGTGAACATAATAAATATGACTCTCTCCCATCATTTTTCCGTAAAGCAATTCGCCAGCAGCGCTGTTATTTCAATCAGCTTATTATTAGGCGGCTGCACCGCGAATCAACAAGATACGTTATTCACAGAAGTTATTTCCTTAGCCAGAGACAGTGTCGGATTGGAAGTTAAAACGGCGGCTGCTGGGGATGTTAATTTGACCTATATGGAACGTCAAAGCACTGACATTGATAATAAAGAGAGCATTCTGTTATTGCATGGTTTCTCTGCGAACAAAGATAACTGGATTCGATTTACAAAAGCACTGGATGAAAAATATCATGTAATTGCCGTCGATTTGGCAGGCCATGGGGATTCAGAAAAACTGCTAACTACAGATTACGATCTTATCAAGCAAGCTGAGCGTTTAGATACTTTAGTGACAGGTCTTGGGATCCAACAGTTTCATATTGCAGGTAACTCTATGGGCGGCGCGATCAGTGCAATCTATAGCTTAAAGCACCCTGATAAAGTTAAAAGCTTAACGCTAATTGATGCTGCGGGAGTTGATGGCAAGCAACCCAGCGAATTTTATCAAGCCTTGGCTAAAGGCAGCAATCCACTCATTGCCAAAGATGAAGAAAGTTTTGAATACCGCATGAATTTCACCATGAGTCAGCCACCGATATTACCATGGCCACTGCGCCCAGCATTATTTCGCCAAACAATGGCTCGAGCGGATATCAATGAAAAAATATTCAGCGATATGCTCGTTACCAAACAGCGTTTGATCGATAATAATTTTCACGCATCGATTCAAACGACTGTTGCTGAACATCAGCTACCGACATTAATTATGTGGGGCAAAGAAGATCGCGTACTTGATGTTTCAGCAGTCGCTGAATTTAAGCAACTCATTCCAAATGCAAGCGTGCATATTTTCGACGGTGTAGGCCATTTACCTATGGTAGAAATTCCGAATGAAAGCGCGGCCGTCTATCAACAATTTTTATCGACTATTGAATAGAGCCTTTTGATTGCGCTAACGATTATTTTTTCAATCGTTAGCGCTTACGAATTGAATCTAATCGTTATAACTTAGCATTTTTTCTGAGAAGAATAATTCCAGCTAGCGATGATCCTCAGGTAAGTTACCATCACATTTTTTACACTCAAGTTCAAAACCTAGCATAGAATTACGGCCCTCCCCTGTCGTGACCCAAAGTCTATTGACCCAAGGTGGATCATGGCGAACGTGTTGAAAATGACCACAGGTTAATTCTGCTACCCAATGATTTTCTTCGTCTTTGTGATAGCCCGAAATTCCTTGCTTCATTACGTTTTATCTCCTTAGCAATACCCGCCACAATAATCCGAGACTTTCGCAGTTACGACAAATTCAAACATCATTAAATCGCCCTAAACACCATTATTAATAGTCATTAAGGACTCTATCAGCTCATAAAAACTCGGACGCCTCTGCAAATCAGTCTGCATACACTCAATGGCTAAGTCAGATAATTTTTTAACTTTTTCGTGCGAGTTTACTTCAACATTATTTTTGTCTACTTGAGTTAATATATCCTCTAATAGACAACCTACAGCACGTATTTCAATTGCACCCATAGCTTCACGCTGAACTAACGGCAAGGTCATTAAATTGGTAGCCGCACCGAAGTCACCCAGCAGTACCCGTGCTTGATGATTGATCATCGTATTATGCGCGTACACGTCACCATGACTGATCTCATTTTCATGCAGGTGCTTTAAAGTGCCTGCGATGCCTAAAATAATTTTTCCAACCTGATCAATGCTATATTGAGTTTCTGCAAGAAAAGTATCTCGCGTACACGTTTTCAAGGAAGGCGGTAAGCCAAGATTGAAAAAATCAGTTGAAATTAGCTCCATCACCAGACCCAATTTTTTATCTTTGTCTTTCTGATCAAGCTGAGCAACTACCTTAATAAGATGACTATGCTCACCCGCGGTTAAGCAGCAATCTAATTCATCTTGCGGATAACCATCACTGGTAATACTGCCTTTGAATATCTTTACTGCAATATCTTCGCTAGTGCCTAATAACGATGATGGTTGATTGATCCAACGGGCGCGATAAATAAATCCCGAGGCACCCTCACCAATCAACTCACCCAACTCAATATCTTGTAATGCGACCGATCCGACTGTCGATACTGATTCAGCCTGTAATTCAGCTTCAGTAGTCGCTACGTCCTTCTCGGAATAACGGTTAAAATCATTCCCCGAGAACGCTAGCCAAGCTAACTTAGGCAATTGAAATAACCAATCTGGCATCTCGGCCAAATCATTAGCCGATAAGCGCGCGAGCTCCAAGTTATGACAATCCGCCATGCTTGCAGGCAATGCCGTTAATCGATTTCCTGCTAACGCTAGTTTCTGTAAGCGATGCAGCCTGCCCATAGAATCCGGCAATTTAGCTAATTTATTATCCGTTAGAATTAACCAGCGAGTATCAACCGGTAATACATTCTCCCCCACCTGTGCCAGCTGATTGGATTTGAAGCTGATCATTTCCAGCTTCGGACAACGCGCAAGCACGGCAGGAATGGAAGTGAACTGGTTATTCGACAGAAATAAGATGCGCATATTCAGCAATCGATCTAAATCATCCGGTAATTCCGTCAAGTGGTTGTTTGATAAATCAAGTATTTCTAGGCTTTCTGCCTGCTCAAATACGTGTCTGGGAAACTCAGTTAAGTTATCAGAGATTTGAATGCGTAAAATAGAGGATGGTGATTGCATAAAATTATTACTAAGGCCTGAACATTTGACGATGCGAATACAGTAGTTTACCAGCCATCATAATACTCCCATGCCCTGATTTATACGCCAATGCCCTTTATCTAGTTAAATATCTCATTCATACAAGACATGTTTCGCATAATATCAGGCGATAAGCCTCGATAGTCATTGGCGCAAGCGCTGAAAAGCATTAGAATTCGATCATCAGTATACCTACCAAAGATACCTACTAGAGTCACGACTATGCGCGCTACCCAATTCCTCATTGCCACCGTAAAAGAAACCCCTACGGATGCCGTTGTTATCAGCCACCAACTGATGCTTCGCGCAGGTATGATTCGTAAACTTGCTTCAGGTTTATACACTTGGTTGCCACTAGGTTTACGCACCCTACGCAAGGTTGAAGGAATCGTTCGCGAAGAAATGAATAATGCCAATGGCCTTGAAGTCTTGATGCCTGCAGTACAGCCAGCTGAGCTATGGCAAGAAACCGGTCGCTGGTTCCAATACGGCGGTGAATTACTTCGTGTTAAAGACCGTCACGGCCGTGATTTCTGCGTTGGGCCAACTCACGAAGAAGTCATTACTGATCTAGCCCGTAATGAGCTATCAAGCTACAAGCAGCTGCCAGTGACCTTTTATCAGGTACAAACTAAGTTCCGTGATGAAACGCGACCACGCTTTGGTGTCATGCGATCTCGTGAGTTCATTATGAAAGATGCATACTCTTTCCATGCCGATCAAGATTGCTTGGATGTGACTTATAATAAGATGCATACCGCCTATACCAATATTTTCAATCGCTTTGGCCTAGACTTCCGCCCAGTTGATGCAGATTCTGGCTCTATCGGTGGCGCTAAGTCTCATGAATTCCACGTGCTAGCGGAATCTGGTGAAGATGATATCGCTTTCTCTGATAGCTCTGACTTTGCGGCTAACGTAGAAATGGCAGAAGCATTAGCACCGACAGGTGAACGCCCTGTAGCAACAGCAGAAGTGGCCAATATTGATACGCCAGATACTCACAGTATTGAAGATGTATGCTCTTTGCTAGCCGTTGACGCCAATACGGTGATTAAAACATTGATCGTATTAGGCGCTCAAACTGAAGAGCAAATCAAAGCAGAAGAAGCCGCTCCACTAGTCGCTCTTGTACTTCGTGGTGATCATGAGCTAAATGAAATTAAAGCTGAAAAAATAGCTCAAGTAGCTGAGCCTCTGGCATTTGCCAGCGAGTCTCAAATTCGCGATGTTGTCGGTGCCGGTATCGGTTCTTTAGGCCCAATCGGCTTAACGGATAAAGGCATTGATGTCATTGTTGATCGCTCTGCGGCTCATTGTGCTGATTTTGTTTGTGGTGCAAACCAAGATGGACAGCACATTACCGGCGCTAACTGGGAACGTGATGCTGCTATTTCTGAAGTCGCCGATTTACGTAATGTCGTTGCTGGCGACCCTAGCCCATGTGGACAAGGTAATATCGAAATTAAACGCGGTATTGAAGTCGGTCATATTTTCCAACTAGGAAATAAGTACTCTTCGGCCCTTAAAGCCTCTGTTTTAGATCAAAACGGTAAAGATCGAACAATGACAATGGGTTGCTATGGCATCGGTATTAGCCGCGTAGTCGCTGCCGCTATCGAACAAAACAACGATGATAACGGCATCATCTGGCCAGATGCTATTGCCCCGTTCACCTTGGGTATCGTTCCAATGGGCGCGCATAAATCTGAAGCTGTTCGCGAAAAATCAGAAGCTTTATATGCAGGACTTAAAGGCTTAGGTATTGATGTCTTCTTTGATGATCGTGATAAAAAAACCAGCCCAGGTGTTAAGTTTGCCGATATGGAGCTAATGGGCTTACCTCACCGTATCGTCATCAGCGACCGTGGTTTAGAAGCAGGTACAATCGAATATAAGAATCGCCGTGAAGCCGATAAGCAAGAAATTGCTGTTGATGACATCGTTGTATTCTTGAAAAATGCGATTCAGGCATAAGTGATGATAAAACGACTGCGGAAGATAAAGCCTTTAACTCTATTGATACTGGTTTTATCTTCGGTAGTTTTGTTTATCCTACCAAGTCATGCAAATAGCTCTGTTCCCGCTAAAAAAGTAGACCCGGTATTAAAGCAAGCTTTAGCCAATGCCGTCGCCGATGCTGAAAGCTTTGCTGACGAATTTGACGCTCAAGTTTGGCTGGTTGATATGTCGGCGCGGTTGAAGCGATTTATTAAAGATCCCAAAAAACGCTTAAAGCTATTGCGTATGGTTCACCAAGAAGCCACACGCGCAGATATCTCCCCAGAGTTAGTTATTTCCGTGATACACGTTGAAAGTGCCTTTAATCCTTATGCAGTTTCCTATGTCGGAGCCCAAGGGTTAATGCAGGTGATGCCTTTTTGGAAAAAAGAACTAGGCCGTGGTGACGACAACTTAATCGATCTACCGACTAACTTACGTTATGGCTGTACAATACTTAAACATTATTTAAAACGTGAAAAAGGTGATTGGATTCGGGCCCTAGCACGCTATAACGGCAGTTTAGGACGCACTAAATATCCCGAAAAAGTGATGAACTTTTGGCAAAAATATTGGTTCGTTGACCATCAATAAATACCCACTTCCTAATTTAAGCTACTCTGTTCTCCATCATGAGCTGCACGTCAGCAACAATTTCTGCATTAATATGATCTTCATACATCGATAACAAACAAGCTTCTAAGGCTATTTGGCTAGAATTGAGTGCATTACGGGCAAGGCTCGTAGCTTCCACAGCCTCCATACCAAACACAGCATATCCTTCGGGAGATTCGACCACATAAGGCCAGTTGAAGTCATTTGCATAATGCTCTAGCGCTCGACGCATAATTTCTTTTTCAGGGTCTGCATCTAACAAGTTTTTAAGACAGGCGGATATATTTCTCTTTTCTGCTTCGGATATCCCAGGATGAGTAGCCACAAATTCTGCAAAAGCATCGAATAGATTAATCATGAGGTCACCTTTGATAAAAAGAGTAGCTCGTATAAAAGACAAACTAGTACAGAAATCTCGCAAGGCTTCAAAGCAACGAGTAAGACCGACCCTAGGTCTAGGTGTTGAGTCTGGGTGCTGAGTCTGGCTGCAAAACTTAAGTGTTATTAGTTTAGGCCATAATTGTAAAAACTTGAGTAATAATTAGTCTGTTTTAAGGCTAATTAATCATATTATTGAGCGGGTTAAATCATTAGGTTTTAAGCCAATAGGAATATTGAATTCATTAAGCCATTGGCACATTTTATTCCATGAGACGAAGTAAATATCGATCACCTACTGACTAATCCCCTGCCTTCATCGATAATTTCTTTGCTCCCTCAAGCGCGTCATTCAAGCTCGCCACATTTTGCGGCCCCCATAATATTTCTACGATATCGTCACCTGGAGAAAGAATAATCGTTGCAGGAAGTCCCTTAATCTCTGGTTTCACCCACTCTTTAGGCCAGTACATTAAGATTGGAAACTGAATCGACATTTTTTCTTTTAATAAAACAAGCTCAGCTTTGTCTAACTCATCAAAGTTAAAGCCCAGTAATTTAATGTCATTATTTTTTTGTAAAGAAAAGAACTGATTAAAATGAGGGATTTCTTGCCAGCAGGGCTTACACCATTCGGCCCAAATATTGATTATTCTCCACTGCCCTGACCAATGATCTTTTGGTGCATAAGTAATTTCTTCTGAACCAGCTCCATTTAAGGATTCAGCCTCTTGCAAAAAGCCACTGTTTTCGATCAGCTCAGTGCCTCGATCAGAAGCTGTGTTTGAAAACGGATTACACGCCGCTAGAAAAACACAGGCAATGAATAACGCATACTTAATACTGTTATTAATACGCAAGACTGAAGACTCCTATCAATTAATTCGACGACCGTTGATTATTTTTTTATAACTATTTTTTATAACTATTTTTTATAACTATTTCTTATGACTAGCAGGCATCTGTAGATATTGCTGAAGTGCGGTAGAGGTTCGTTTCTTCAGGTCACCTTGCTGTCGTACCAGAACTTGCTCTAATTCAAAAACATCCATACCAGCCGAAGGTAGTTCTGATTTAATTAGCTCGAACCAGTTTTTGGGCGCTATGTGCTGTAGATAATCGTATAACGCATAATTATTTAAATCTCTAACCAAGAAATATTGATCATCATTTTTTTTAATGACTAGCTTAAGTTCTTCTAAATAACTGAGCGTTTTTATTAAACAACCAAAACCAGTCTGCCCAGCTTTGCTGCGTTTCATGAACGCTTTAAGTTCGCTCAAATTCAAACCTTCACCGGTAATCTGCTGAGCATGAAGTATTGCTAATAATCGTAATCCCAACGCATCATCGACTTGAGCGAGTTCATCCTGCTCACTTAAGCGCCCTGCTCCTTGCAAATAAACAATTTCAGCACCGAGTAAGATGACCAACCAAGAAAGGTAGAGCCACATTAAAAATAACGGTACGGCAGCAAAAGCTCCATAGATTAGTTGATAAGAAGGAAAGAAGGTCGTCGCCTCAGCAAACACCTCTTGCCCAATCTCGAAGAACAAAGCAACTAAGCCTCCACCAATAGCAGCGTGCCTCAATGGAACATTACAGTTAGGCACCGCCCAATAGATTAAAGTAAAAGCTAAAAAACTGGTTAGATAAGGAACAAAGAGTCCCAAAGCCAAAGTGCCATACGTGGGCACCCAGTCTTCCTTCCATAAACTAAAGGACGCTAAGTAGGAACTGACCGCGAGCCCTGCGCTTAGCATTAGTGGCCCAAGACTTAATATCGCCCAATACAATAAGAAACTCGATAGCCCTTTTCTTCCACTCTTAAGCTGCCAAACCTGATTGAAAGTATTTTCAATACTGCGCAGCATCATAAATGCAGTGATGACCAAAAAAACAATTCCGACGGCTGTTAACTGCTGTGCTTGCTGCGAGAACTGGTATAGATAACCCATTAGGGCATCGCCTGAAGCAGGAACAAGATTGCCGAGGAGTAGCTGTTCGATTTCACTGCGATTTTCTTGCAAGGAAGGAATCATCGACAGTACGGAATACGTAACGGTCATTAAAGGAACAAGGGCAAATAAGGTGGTATACGTTAGCGCAGCGGCATGGGTTTTATGCCCTAAGGTAGAAAACCTTTTTATTGCAGCGCTTAATAAAGCAATTCCTGCCTGGCGTTGTATTTTAGCGGCAACTTGCTGAAATTTTGCTTTCACTCGAGCGTCCTTCAGTTTAATTCTCAAACGGCTTAACTGTTTGCGGTGATTGATAACGATCTTTTCGCTACAATACCGCTATTATCCCTTTTTTAACATTACCATGAGCGAATCAATTATGGATGTCACTATCTACCACAACCCTCGTTGTTCTAAATCTCGCCAAACGTTACAGCTTTTGCAAGAACAAGGTATTGAGCCGACGATTCGCCTCTATCTAGAAGACAGCCCGAGTGTCAAAGAGCTAAAAGAAGTGATTTCCAAGCTAGACATCAGTCCTCGTGAATTATTACGCAAGGGCGAAGATGCCTATAAAGAAAACCAGCTGAGCAATAAAGAGCTTAGCGACAGCACACTAATTAAAGCAATGGTTGAGTTTCCTAAGCTGATCGAACGTCCTATTGTCATTAAAGGCGATCAGGCTAAATTAGGTCGCCCACCTGAACAGGTTTTGGAAATTTTATAATGGCTAATTCGCAAAGTGCTTATGTATTAGTTCTCTATTATAGCCGTGGCGGCACAACGGCAAAAATGGCCCAAGCCATTGCTCAGGGAATTGAAATGGTCAGTGGCATGGAAGCGCGTATTCGCACCGTTCCCGCTATTTCTGCCAACTGCGAAGCGACAGAAGCCAGTATTCCTGATGAAGGCGCGGTATATTGCACTGAAGATGATCTGAAATACTGCTCAGGTCTGGTGATGGGCAGTCCGACGCGCTTTGGTAACATGGCCGCACCGCTTAAGTACTTCATAGATAGCACCAGCAATCTATGGATGACAGGCAAACTAGTAAACAAACCAGCTGGAGTTTTCACAGCTACGTCTAGCTTACATGGCGGCCAAGAAACAACGTTAATGTCGATGGCACTGCCATTAATACATCACGGTATGGTCTTTTGTGGCATTCCTTATACAGAGTCAGCCTTGCTGCATACAGAATCGGGGGGCACTCCCTACGGCGCGTCTCACTGGTCGGGCAATGAAGGCGAACGCAAGCTCTCTGACCACGAAATAAAGCTCTGCCAAGCTCAAGGTAAGCGTATCGCTACTTTAGGGCTAGCATTATTAACAGGATTGTCTCAATGAACAAGGTCTCCATCAGCCGCTGGCTAGTATTATTTAGCTACCTAGGTTTAATCACTATTTTAATGGGCAGCACCTTTGCCAGTGGTGGTGAACATACCGAAGGTACCAGCATCGCAGCCCCCATTTTAATTGGGCTATTCAAATGCCTACCTTTATTTATATTTATTCCAGGCTTGATCAGCGGCAGCCACAAAACAGCGTCTTGGTTATCTTATGTCACCATGATTTATTTTGTCCTTGCGGTATTATTAATGTTTACTTCCGGCTCTGATATTTGGGGCCGCTTAATGGCATTGGTCACCTTGGTATTATTCACCGCTACCATGCTATACACCCGCTGGAAAAAAGAAGAAGAGAAAGCATCATGAAATTAAAAGTTTATTTATCCGGTGAGATTCACTCTGATTGGCGCACGACGATTGCCGAAGGCATTAACACTGCTGGCCTAGAGATCGAATTATCAGGTCCTAATACTACCCACGCTGCGAGCGATGATTGTGGCGAAGTTATTCTTGGTGCTGAAGACAAACCTTTTTGGAAAGACCATAAAGCATCCAAAATAAATGCCCTGCGTACTCGCAAGCTGATCAACGATGCTGATATTGTTGTTGTTCGTTTTGGCGATAAGTACAAGCAATGGAATGCAGCTTTTGATGCAGGTTATGCCGCAGCATTAAATAAGTCTTTAATTGTGATGCACAGCCCAGACATTACTCATCCGCTAAAAGAAGTGGATGCAGCTGCTCAAGCGGTCTGTGAAACACCTGAACAGGTTGTAGAAATTTTTAAATACATTGTTCAAGACAGCTAGATTGGCTATCTATTTTTAATAGTAGCCATAAAAAAAGCGCTTCTACTTAGTTTTACGACTAAGCCGAAGCGCTTTTTTGTATGATCAGGTAGGAATAGAGACTATCTCTCGTCTTCCCACTCGCCATCTGTGCTTTCATCAGCAACTTCAGTCAAGCTCACTTCACCACATACCTTACACTTACCTTCAACGATTATCGCGCCGTTAAGCTCGTATTCTTTTGCCTCAACCATACCCAAATCAGCAGCCTGACAGGCATTACACCAAGTTTGAGTCAAAAACGCTTCTTTGTCTTCGGCAGTACGATCTTCAAAGTTACGCTCAACAATTTCATCTTCGTTTATTTCAGTGGTATTTGTATCAGTCATGTTTCTTCACTTTTAACATCATTTGGGTTTATTAATTCATTCTAACAGAACAAGTGCTTATATATTAAACACTGACGCTGTTTTTCTGCTATTACCGCTATTTTTATAGGGAATTAAGACTAAGCTTTAACTATTAAAGATTTAATCGCTTAAGGTTTCTCATGAATTTAAAGATAAAGCACCAACTGATCATTGCCTTTATAGCTATTTCTGCAATATCGATTCTGATTTCATCCTTTCTAATTGGCAATAATGCAATTACCGAATCCGAAGTCGCTATCAAGCATCAGGTAGAGCAGAAGTTAATTGCTGCTAGGGACTTAAAAAAGAGCCAAATAATTGATTATTTCACCCTGATCGATAATCAGATCAAAGTTGCCTCTTCATCTCCTTGGATAATTGATGCCGCTGATTATTTCAAACAAGCATTCTTTGATTACCCATTACAAACAGGCGGGAAGATTGATACTGCCTCTATTAATCGCTATTACAATGATGATTTTGACCGAGTATTTAAAGAAAATAATAACGGTAAAAGTGCCAATACCAGTCAGCTACTCTCTTCTATTAGTGATAATGCCCTTTTCTTGCAACAAGACTACATTACCAATAATCCCAATCCGCTAGGCAGTAAAGATGCCTTAACAGATACAAAGAATGGCTCGGCTTATAATGTTTTGCATACTGAGTATCACCCTACATTACGTAAATACCTTCAAACATACGGCTTCTACGATATTTTCATTGTAGAACCCGATACCGGCCACATAGTGTATTCTGTATTTAAAGAATTAGATTTTGCTACTTCGTTAACTTCCGGACCATACAGTAACTCTGGTTTAGCAAAAGCTTTTGAGCTGGGCATGCAATAACAGAATGCGGACGATTCCGTTCTCATTGATTTTAAACCTTATTTACCATCTTATGATGCAGCGGCTTCATTTATAGCTTCCCCAATCATGAGGGATGGTGAGCGATTTGGCATATTAATTTTTCAAATGCCCATTGATGGTATCAATAACATCATGACGAATAAGCAAAAATGGAAGGAGACGGGGTTTGGAGATTCAGGAGAGACCTATCTTGTCGGTGGAGATAGCTTATTGCGCAGCCAAAGCCGCTTTCTGATAGAAGACAAAGAAGGGTATTTAGCGGCAATGTCAGGCTCTACTGACGCAGATACTCTAGCCAAGATTACTGCTATGGAGTCCGCTATTGGCCTGCAGAAAGTTGATAATAACAGCAGTCAGGCCGCCCTTTCAGGTAAATCTGATATTTCCTATCTAAAAGATTATCGTGGAGAGCCCGTTATTTCAGCTCATGCCCCAATCGAAATTCATGGTCTTCAATGGGCTTTATTAAGTGAAATCGATCAACAAGAAGCATTTGCACACCTTGAGAGTTTGCGGAACTCCATTCTTACAACAACGGTAGTAATCGCTCTCGTATTACTCATAATAATGGGCGTGATAGGCACATTCTTCACTCGCATTGTCGTCCGCCCTATCGAACTTTTTTCGAATAAAGTCTCTCAAATCACCCAGCAGCAAGACCTGACTATCCGGATTCCAACCCAAGGTAATAATGAATTCTCTATTTTAGGGACAGAGCTTAATTCTATGCTCGAAAGCCTCGCTATTTTTGTAAGCAGTATGAGGAGCAGCGCCGAAAGTTTGGCCGAAAACTCCAACCAGCTAAGTAACGCATCTGGTAATGCTGCAGGACAAGTGAACCAGCAAAACCTAGAAGTGAGTGCCGCCGCCACAGCAACCACTGAATTAAGTGCCTCTATTACAGAAGTTGCTTCAAGCGCAGAACAAGCTGCGAACCAAATGCGAACAACTCGTGATCAAGTAAATGCAAGCATGACGACTGCCAACGCCACTCAGGCCGATATTTATCAGTTACAAGAGAATATGAATTCAGCGATTAGTGCCATGGGCCTATTGGAGACCGAAAGCCAAGGTATTGGAGCAGTATTGGATGTCATTCAAAACATTGCCGAACAAACCAACCTACTTGCACTTAATGCGGCCATTGAGGCGGCCAGAGCCGGTGAACAAGGCCGAGGTTTTGCGGTCGTCGCCGATGAAGTCAGAACTTTAGCGAGCAGAACCGCAACTTCTACCGATGAAATTCGCAGCAAGATTGAATCACTGCAAAAAGGCGTCGAGAATGCTCGCCAATCAGTACAGGCTTCGCAAGAGAATACTCAAAGTAGTATTGAGAAAGTCGAAGCAACCGTTAGTTCCATGCAAGAAGTCACAGGTTATGTCGATGAAGTTGATCAAATGAATGCACACATCGCTACAGCCGCCGAAGAACAAAGCCAGGTTACTGAGGAAATTAATCGCAACGTTTTATTAATCAAAGATTTGTCTGATAACGTACTTGAACTGGCCACCAGCATTACCGAAGCTAGTAATGATGTTAGCTCGGTATCTGTGGATATTCATCGTCAGGTTGATCAGTTTAAGGTTTAGGTTTAGGTTTAGGTTTAGGTTTAGGTTTAGGTTTAGGTTTAGGTTTAGGTTTAGGTTTAGGTTTAGGTTTAGGTTTAGGTTT
>Ga0105348_1000173_pt1 | contig 47483 bp, 41 predicted proteins | sample EN8Hudsemesocosm_2_FD_83504 | JGI IMG/M metagenome (GOLD analysis project Ga0105348, IMG submission 83504) | Methane-oxidizing microbial communities from mesocosms in the Hudson Canyon - EN8C Hudson Canyon | ecosystem: Environmental > Aquatic > Marine > Cold seeps | place: Hudson Canyon... | reverse complement strand
TAAGGTAAAAGGTGGTTTCACTGTTGAATTGAAAACTATCCGTGCCTTCCTTCCTGGTTCATTGGTTGATGTTCGTCCAGTGCGTGACACTTTGCACCTTGAAGGTAAAGAATTAGAATTTAAAGTTATCAAGTTAGACCAGAAGCGTAACAACGTTGTTGTTTCTCGTCGTTCAGTACTTGAAGCTGAAAACAGTGCAGAGCGTGAAGCATTACTTGAGTCTATGACTGAAGGAATGGAAGCGAAAGGTATTGTTAAGAATCTAACAGATTACGGTGCTTTCGTAGATCTGGGTGGTGTTGATGGTCTATTGCATATTACGGATATGGCTTGGAAGCGTATTAAGCACCCAAGTGAAATTGTAAATGTTGGTGACGAAATCAACGTTAAAGTATTGAAGTTTGATCGTGAGCGCAATCGTGTATCGCTTGGTCTGAAGCAATTGGGTGAAGATCCATGGGTTCAAATCAAAGAGCGTTATCCAGAAAATACTCGTGTTACCGCGCGTGTTACGAATTTAACTGACTACGGTTGCTTCGCTGAGATCGAAGAAGGTGTTGAAGGTTTGGTTCACGTTTCTGAAATGGATTGGACTAACAAAAATATTCACCCATCTAAGGTTGTTCAGTTAGGTGATGAAGTTGAAGTAATGGTTCTTGATATTGATGAAGAGCGTCGTCGAATCTCTCTAGGTATTAAGCAGTGTCATGCTAACCCTTGGGAAGAGTTCTCAAGCCGATTCAATAAAGAAGATAAAGTAAGTGGTAAGATTAAGTCTATTACTGACTTTGGTATCTTTATTGGTCTAGACGGTGGTATTGACGGTCTACTCCATCTTTCAGATATTTCTTGGCACGAGACTGGTGAAGATGCAGTACGCAAGTACAAGAAAGGTGATGAGATTGAAACTGTTATCCTTTCTGTAGATCCAGAACGTGAGCGTATTTCACTAGGTGTTAAGCAGCTTGATCGTGACCCATTTGCTGAGTATGTTCAGGTAAATGATAAAGGTACTATTATTACTGGTACCGTTAAGTCTGTTGATGCTAAAGCCGCTATTTTATTATTGGCTGAAGATGTTGAGGCAACGTTGAAAGCTTCTGAGATGAGTCAGGATCGCATTGAAGATCTAACGACTCAATTGAAAGAAGGTGATGAAGTTGAAGCTAAGATAATCAACATTGATCGTAAGAATCGCGTAATCAACTTGTCTGTTAAATCAAAAGATATTGATGATGAGAAGCAGGCGATGAAAGACGTTCGCGAGAAGCAGGTTGAGTCAGCTGGCCCGACTACAATCGGTGACTTGATTAAAGAGCAAATGCAAAACAAATAGTTGGCTGGTGCGTGAGCACAACTAACTGATTGTAATGTAATCAAAAAAAACGGGCTATATGCCCGTTTTTTTTGTTTTTTTGATATCTTTGTCTACACTAAAAAAAAAGCTATTTTTTGTAGGATTCTAGTAGGGATAGTATAGTAAATGACAAAGTCAGAATTAGTTGAAATTATTGCTGCCAAGCAAACGCAACTATCAGTTAAAGATGTTGAGTTAGCTATTAAAACGCTTATAGATTTGATGTCTAATACTTTATCTTCTGGGCAGCGAATTGAAATTCGAGGTTTTGGAAGTTTCTCATTGCATTACCGGGCACCGCGTTTGGGACGAAATCCTAAAACAGGTGAATCAGTAAGTCTTGAGGCTAAGTATGTACCTCACTTTAAGCCTGGTAAAGAGTTGAGAGATAATGTGAATGATAGCTTAAAAGAAGGCTATTAAATAACTGGCTCGCCACATAAGATCTTAGCGTGTTATTATGTGCTCTGTTTCTGATTTCGCCTTAGGGTGCTAACAATTGGTCAGGGTTGTCGTATATGGCATTTCTTAAGCTTGGTTTATCAGTGTTGCTGGTGGTTTTATTTATTGTTATTGGGATGTTATTTATTTTCCATAATAGCGCTCCCGTTTCGGTAAGCTTTTATGTTATTCAAATTTCATCAATTGGTATCGGTTGGTGGATTTTCCTCAGTTTAATTCTTGGTATATTGCTTGGTTGGCTATCTGTATTGCCAGTCGGTGTCCTGCAAAAACTCTCCATAAAGAATAAGCAACGAAAACTAGAGTCTCAAGCCACTGAGCTGTCACGCCTAAAAGGTGTTTCTGTAAAAGGTAATTAGATGGAAACAGTGCTTTTGTGGTTGTTTTTGTTTATGGCTTTATCTTTGGGGTGGTGTGTTGGAAGGTATTCGAAGCAAAACTCAAAGAAAGGTGTTAAGGATTTTCAGTCCCCTGGAAATATTAAGCATCGGCTGCAATTGCTATTTGATTCATATTCAGATGACTCTTTAGACCGTTTTATCCACTCCCTTGAAGTTACGCCTGAAACTCTAGCAACGCATATATCCATCGGTAATCACTTTAGAGTTCAAGGCGAGGTGGAGAAGGCAATTTTAATTCATCAAAATTTAATGGCTCATCCTGAGTTATCTGATGTTGCTTCAGAGGCTATTATTTATGAGCTTGCTAAAGACTACAAGGCAGCAGGCTTGTTTGATCGTGCAGAGTCACTGCTTGAACAGCTTAGTCGTTCACGTCAGTTTGGTTTCAAAAGTCTAACATTATTGCTCGATATCTATGAGCATGAAAAAGACTGGAATAATGCGCTTAAGAAGGGGAAAGAAATTGACTTAAAGCGGCGGCCTGAAATCGCTTTGAGGGTCGCTCAATATTGCTGTGAAATTGCGGAAGAAAAACTTCGGATGAATTTGTTTAGAGAGGCTAAGTCTTGCTTTAATCAAGCCTTAACGATACATAAAATGTGTATTCGAGCGCAGTTAGGATTGGCGCAAATAGCTTTACAGAATGAAGAGTATAGTTCAGCTATTCAGCATCTTAAGCAGCTCTCTGAGATATCCCCTGAGAATATTGTTATTACGCTACCTTTGCTTTTGGAGTGTACTAAAAAAACGAATACTTTTAATCAGCACCAGGCTTATTTAAATAAACTATTGATGGCAACAGGTCAGTTACCTGTTATTCAAGCCATAGTAGAGTCAATGGTTCATCAGGGAGAGCGCCAAAAGGCAAAAGATTTTCTGTTGGACACGGTTCGTAGTTCGCCAAGTCTGGTTGCATTAAATGCCTTGTTTAAGTTTAATCCTGAGGATCTTAGGTCGAGTGTTGATATACTTGATATTGTTGCGGATGTTCTTGAGCAGGTAAGCCAAGAAAAGGCGACTTATAAATGTGTGCAATGTGGGTTTACAGGTAATCAATTGCATTGGATTTGCCCTAGTTGTAAAAGTTGGCAATCGGTTAAGCCTGTAGTCGAATATGAGCGCTTGCAGTAGCAACTTCTTTCTCTTCAGAATTTAATTCTTGAATATTTGTATGTTAAAAGGTTTTTTATGACGAATGATAATCCATCTAATGCGGTGTTAAATAAAACTCTCTTGTCACCAATTATTGTGGCACTCGATTACCCTACAGCGGATTTAGCGATGAAAATGGCTAAGAAGCTAGATCCAGCGCAGTGCCGTGTTAAAGTCGGCAAAGAGTTATATACGCGCTGTGGTCCGAAAATTTTGGACGATTTGCATTTGTTGGGATTTGAGGTTTTTTTAGATCTTAAGTTTCATGATATTCCTAATACGACAGCTAATGCTGTTGGTGTGGCTGCTGATCTAGGTGTATGGATGGTTAATGTTCATGCATCTGGTGGGCGGAGAATGCTGGATGCCTGTGTTGAAAAATTAGCGGGATTTAAGCGTCGACCGGTGCTGATTGGTGTGACTGTTTTAACAAGTATGCAAGCTGATGATTTGGCTGAAGTAGGCATTAATGACAGCCCTATTGAGCATGTTAACAGGTTGGCCGGTTTATGTTATCAATCCGGTCTTGATGGGGTTGTTTGTTCTTCACAAGAGGTTGCTAGTTTAAAAAACAGTTTCGGAAAAGATTTTCAGCTAGTAACGCCAGGTATTCGTCCTGCTTTTGCTGAAAAAGGAGACCAGAGGCGGGTGATGACGCCAAGAGATGCGGTTAATGCTGGTTCTGATTATTTGGTCATTGGGCGTCCAATTACGCAGGCGAATGATCCGGTTAAGGCTCTTGAGCTGATACTTCAAGAACTAGGCTAATAGTTTATGTATTCAGTGAGTTTCCCCAATAATTTTCTTGTTTTTAGTTTGTAATATACTTAGAGTTTTATAAAATTTCGTGATGAATCACGCTTTTGTAGGCAAAATCTTGTTATAACTGCTTTGCTGATAATTGAAGTAATGGAAACTTTGAAGAAGGGTGTGCGGATGAACAAACTAGCCGGTAATATAGAGTATAGCCGTTTTATTATTCCTTATAGAGTTTATGGCTGTGGCGATAAAACGATTGTTTGTTTAAGTGGTGCTAAGCAAACGATGTCTGCATGGCGGTCATTTATTTCCCATTTTAATAAAGACTATCGAATAGTAGTATTTGATATGCCTGGTCAAGGGCGCTCTCAGATAATGTCTGGTGATCTTGGGGTCACTCTTCAGGAGCAGGTTGATGTGCTTGACTATGTTGTTAAATTTACAAAAACTGATACAGCTAAGCAGAAATATATTATCGGTGGTTCTTGGGGGTCAATAGTTGCCGCGGCTTATGTCGATAAGTATCCTGGTATTTTTGATAGGGTTATCTTGGGTAGTTTTGGTACTAAGGCAAATATGGTTCTCAGCTCTATTATCTCACAAGTTCAGGAATATATTTCTGATGGTAGAGGGCGAGAAATTGCCCCTTTAATGATCGAGAAGTTTGGGCAATACATACCTGATTCACTGAAACGACAGATAGTTTCGCAGTTTGATAGTATGAGTGATAACCAATTTCAGTCATTTTATGAGCATAGTGTCTCTGTGACTAAGATGGGGGACCTGAAGCAGTATATCAATTTATCTCGAATTGATGTGCCTGTCTTAGTTGTAATGGGTCAATATGACACTATTATGGATTTGTTTGATACAAAAAAATCCGCTCAGTTATTGCCCTATGGCGAGTTTAGGTTAATTAAGGGGGTAGGTCATTTCTTGCACTGGGAACAGCCTGAAGTGCTATCAGTTTATGAGGATTTCTTTTCTGCCGAGTTGATTACAGGAAGTGCTTATTCATCCGAGCATAAATGCTGCTCGTGATTTTTAGTCGTTATTTACTTATTTGATAAGCGATCAGATGCTCTGCATCAATGTTGATAGGAATTATCTGACCTATAGAGAAGTCTTGATGACTTGGAAATAAAGCTTCTACATGGGTGCCTGACTTTAATCGTAGCTGGTATTGGGTGGATGTTCCAGCGAATATCTTCGCAGTAACTTCAGCTTCTAGTCTCGCGTTTGATTGGTATACAACATCATCGGGCCTGATTAAAATTTCTACTTTCGTTTTTTCGGGCCAGTTGTATGCTCGGTTGCCTTGTATTACACCTAACTCACTAGAGAATGTATCTTTTGTTAAGGATTCACCTTTAACGAATGAGCCTTGTCCAATAAAGCATGCAACAAAATGATTGCTTGGTTCGTGATAAAGCTCGTAAGGTTTACCCCATTGCTGTACGCGACCTCTATCTATTACACCAATTTGGTCGCTCATAGCAAAAGCTTCTTTCTGGTCATGTGTAACTAAAATTGCGCTAATCCCTAAGGACTTTAATATATTTCTAATATCAAGGCTTAAGCGATTTCTTAGTTCGGCATCCAGGTTAGAAAATGGTTCATCTAGCAGTAATAAAGAGGGTTCAGGGGCAAGTGCGCGGGCAAGTGCTACGCGTTGTTGTTGTCCACCAGACAGTTCATGAGGGTAGCGATGTTCGTAGCCTTCAAGATCAACAAGTTGAACCATTTCACTTACTTTATTTTTTCTGTCGACTTTATTGAGTTTTAGTCCAAACTCGATATTTTCTTCAATCGTTAGGTGTGGAAATAGGGCGTAGTCTTGAAAGACCATGCCAATTTTGCGTTTTTCGGGCGCCAGGCTTTTATCGGGGTTTGCTATTTCGTGTCCATTGAGCGTGATGCTACCTTGGTGTAACTCTTCAAAGCCGGCAATTGCACGGAGTATTGTGCTTTTACCGCACCCGCTAGGGCCAAGTAAGCAAGCTATATCTCCTTTTGCGAGTTTAAATGACAGGCCTTTTACAACGACTAAATTATTGTACTTACATTGAATGTTTTCGAGCTCTAAAAGGTTTGTCACAAACTGAATACCGCTTTAAATATTAATCCGTTACTTGAACTTAATTGTTAGATGCTTAAATAGCAGGTGGAGCCTATTGCCGCTTTTAAGCATTACATAATAAGAACTCTAATAGTGCTTTTTGTGAATGCAACCTGTTTTCTGCTTCATCCCAGACGACGGAACTTGGATGTTCAAGCATGTCATGACTAATTTCTTCTCCCCTGTGAGCTGGAAGGCAATGCATAAACAGAGCATCTGTATTAGCCGCGCTTAATAATTCAGGGTTGACTTGATAGTTCCTGAATTTATCCATTCTTTCGTTTTGTTCTTCTTCCTGACCCATAGATGCCCATACATCGGTCACAATAAGGTCAGCATTTTTGACGGCTGCTTGTGGGTTTCTTACGATGTGAGCGTGTTTCTTATTTGCCTGGAGCAGCTCATTTGATGGGTCGTAACCAATAGGGGAGGCAATAACCAGTTCAAAATTGAGAAGTTTGGCAGCATTAATAAATGAATGGCACATGTTGTTGCCATCCCCTACCCATACGACCTTTTTTCCCTCAATGGAGCCGCGGTGCTCATGATAGGTTTGCATGTCCGCTAAGAGCTGACAGGGGTGAAAGTCATCAGTTAGTGCGTTAATAACAGGAACGGAAGAGTGCTGGGCAAAAAGAGCTAGCTTCTTGTGTTCAAACGTCCGAATTGTAATGGCGTCTACCATTCGGGATAGTACCTTGGCGCTATCTTCGACTGGTTCCCCGCGGCCTAATTGTGTATCTCTTGGTGATAAGAACAATGATGAGCCACCAAATTGAGCCATTCCTGACTCAAAAGATACGCGTGTTCGAGTTGATGATTTCTCGAAAATAAGTGCAAGTACACGATTCTTGAGCGGCTCGTAAATATTTCCCTGTTTGTGTTCTGTCTTGAGGGTGATTGCTCTTTGAATGATTTGCTTTAATTCCTCACTGCTAAGGTCAGTAAGGGTTAAAAAGTGTCGTAGTGCCATGTGCGTCTCTAGCTATAAAGTGTACGAATTCAATATAATTAATTGAAGTAAAGGTAACGGCAGTCAATTACGAACCTATCGTTGGATTAGTGACTATTATGGGCGTGGGCTATTTCTGTCGTCAGCAGCATATAAGCGTATAATTTGTACGACTGCATCGATCAGGAAGTTGCATTCTTCGTCACTCATATTTAGAGCTGGGAGTAATCGAATTACTTTTTCTGATGTAACATTTAAAAGTAGGCCTTTAGCCTTTGCTAATGGAACGAGCTCTGGGCATGGCTCTTTCATTTCTATGCCTATCATTAAGCCTTTACCGCGAATATCTTTAATGTAATTGGTGTCCAGTAGCTCACTCTTTAGTGAGTTTAAAATCCTATCGCCCAATTCGCTTGCGCGTTGGCATAGGTTATTGCTAGTTATTTCATTAATGGTTGCGAGTGCAGCAGCGCACCCTAAAGGGTTGCCCCCAAACGTCGAACCATGTGTCCCAGGCGTTAAGGTTTCGCTTGCTTTTCCTCTTGCAAGGCAGGCTCCAATGGGGAACCCATTGCCTAGGCCTTTAGCGGTGGTGACTACGTCAGGTAATACATTATAGTTATCATAAGCAAAATAGTGGCCTGTCCTTCCGTTTCCTGTTTGTACTTCGTCAAGAATCATTAGCCAGTCCTGTTTGTCGCATAGGGCTCTAATCGATGTCATGTACGATTCATCGGCAATGGATAGCCCGCCTTCGCCTTGGATGGGTTCGATCATAATAGCAACAATGTCAGGGTTAGATTTTGCGAGTGTTTCAATGGCGTCAAAATCATTGAAGGAGGCGCGCACAAAGCCGCCAAGTAAGGGTTCAAAGCCAGCTTGGGCTTTGCGATTGCCGGTTGCGGTAAGAGTGGCCATGGTTCTGCCATGAAATGACTGGTCCATTACAATAATGGTTGGAGATTTAACGCCTTTATCGTGACCATACTTTCTAGCAAGTTTGATGGCAGCTTCATTGGCTTCTGCACCCGAATTTGCAAAGAAGACTCGATCCATTCTTGAAAGTTCACATAGTTGTTGAGCTAGCTTTGTTTGTAATGGGTTGTGATAGAGATTTGAACAGTGAACCAGACGAGCTGCTTGATCTTTTATGGCTTTTGTTACTGCTGGGTGGGTGTGACCTAAGCCGCAGACAGCAATACCAAAAAAAGTGTCAAAATACTTGTTGCCGTCTGTATCATATAGCCAGGACCCAGCTCCATTTTCAAATGCAACAGGTAAGCGGCCATAAGTGTTCATGAGTGGTTGGTCGTTATTCATTAGAATCTCTTTTTAACGCAAAAAGGCAGCGATAATGCTGCCCATATAAAATATGTAATGTTAGCCTGAACTTTTGCGTTTATCAAATTTTCATGGCTACCTAATGAGTATATTTATACTAATGAACATTTAATATAAGCTTTCTTGCTTAATTAATACTAATTTAAGGGTAAATAATAATTCAATGGACGATTTCAAAGAGTGCGCGTTTAATGTAATCGAGCTGGCTGTTTTCTCTGGTCGTTTGAATTCAATTTGTGAAGAGATGGGCGGGGTTCTTCAAAAAAGTGCTTTATCTCCGAATATTAAGGATCGCATGGATTTCTCTTGTGCGTTTTTTGACTCGCATGGGCGAATAATGGCGCAAGCGGCGCATATACCCGTCCACCTAGGAAGTATGGCGTTTGCAATGAGCGACATCGTTACTCGCTTTTTATGGGACGAAGGGGATGTACTGGTGTTAAACGACCCTTTTATGGGGGGAACACACCTCCCGGATGTGACCCTTATTTCGCCGGTCTTTATAAGTCATCAGTTGTTAGGTTTTGTCGCTAACCGGGCTCATCATGCAAATATAGGGTGCGAGACATCTGGCTCAATGCCCTTGTCGAAATCTTTATCTGAAGAAGGTGTGGTCATTAAGCCTGTTAAACTGTATGAGAGAGGGCGTTTGAAGAAGGAGGTCGTTACTCTGTTGGCTAGCGTGGATAAATTTGCTGATCAACATTGTTTACCAGGAGATTTTTTGGCTCAAGTCAGTGCCAATGTAATTGGCATTAAGCGCCTGCTTGACTGGGTTGAAGGGCAAAATTACACAGTCAAATATTTTCAGCAGGGCTTGGCCAAGTTGAATCAATATGGCAGGGACTTAGCGTTAAAGAGTTTTTCGAAACTTCCGCGAGGTAAGGCAAGTTTTAAGGATTATATGGATGGTGACGGTTATTCGTGTGAGCCTGTTGTCATTGAGCTGACCTTGTCTATTCATGATAATGAAATTCATCTCGATTTTACCGGTACAAGTCAGCAAGTTGGTGGCAATATTAATTGTCCTCTGAGTGTTTGTGTCGCAGCTGTTTACTACGCTTTTGCCGGGCTTTTGCCAGATTATATACCTCATTGTTATGGGGTTTTTGAGATAATCAATGTCAAAGCCCCTTTTGGGACACTTGTTAATGCTACTGAAGGTGCTGCCGTGTCTGCTGGCAATGTTGAAACAAGTATGCGATTAGTTGATGTGGTTTTAGGTGCATTGTCTAAGTTGGGAGTTGATGTGCCTGCGGCATCACAAGGCACAATGAATAATATAGCCATGGGCGGCGTTCAAAAAGGTTTACGCTGGGATTATTATGAAACCATTGGAGGGGGAGGTGGGGCAGGTTCTTCTTGGACTGGTTTAAATGCAGTTCAATGTCATATGACCAATACATTAAATACGCCTGTTGAAAGTTTAGAAATGCATTACCCTCTAAGAATTAATAAATATGCTGTTCGATCGAATTCTGGGGGCCGTGGTTTAAATGTCGGTGGCGACGGTATAGAGCGTGTTTATGAATTTTTAGTACCGCTAGATGTGACTGTATTGACAGAGCGAAGGTGTTTTAAGCCATGGGGTTTAAATGGCGGTGAGGGCGGTGAGATGGGGGTGAACCTGCTTAATGATGAAGTGGTTGCCAATAAAGCCTCTATGAGTGCATCTAAAGGTGATGTGTTAAGGATTTTGACGCCTGGTGGTGGGGGTTGGGGAAATGAAAACTTAGAATAAATACTTGAGTGTTCTGGTTGGTCTTACAAAAAAAGAGTAAACTGTGTGTTCAGTGATTTTGTATGAATAGGTGCGTTAAAGATGTCAATAATGGATACGATCAAAGAACAGGTCGAAAGCAATGATATTCTTCTGTATATGAAGGGTTCTCCACAGCAGCCACAGTGTGGTTTTTCAGCCAAAACATCGCAGGCATTAATGGCCTGTGAGGAGCGTTTTGCTTACATTAATATTCTGGATAACCCGGAAATTAGAGAAAACTTAAAAGTTTATTCTAATTGGCCAACTTTTCCTCAGCTTTATATTAAGGGTGAGTTGGTTGGAGGTTGTGATATTATCTCAGAGCTATATGAATCGGGTGAGTTGAAGAAAATGGTGTCCGCGGCTGTGGCTAGTTAGTTTCGAAACTGCACTATGGAGGGCTGTTATATTATTAATAGCCCTTTTAATCTACTGGTCTTCTTTGAAGGGCTGGTAAATAATGGGGATATCGTACTTGTAGCCATTATTGAGGTCTTGTTGGGGTGGTGCTGGGAAAGGGCTTGCTCTAAATGCAGTCTGCTTGGCTAATTTATCAATTTCTTCTATTCCGCTTTTTGACTTAATGCGTGCGCTCTTTATTGCGCCATTTGAAAATAACGTTAGTGTAATAACGTAATCTACTCGATCTTTGTTTTTTGCTTTCATAACTTCATGAAATGGGTCGTATAGTTCATCTCTTGCCAATTTATTTAAAAGCTCTAATTCATAATCACTAAGCTGCTCAATCGCTTTGGTTGATATTTGCTGTCTAGTGTTCTGTGACTTAAAGTGTTTTTTTGCAAAAATATTCTGAAGGCCTTGAAGAGTTTGCTTGCTGGCAGTGCTTTGTGTGCGAGTGATTGTACCTATGGTTGGGAAATCAGGCGCGAGAGTGTTGTGTTGAGATTTTTTATTGAGTGTGTATTTCTTTCCGCTATTGCTCTGCTGCTTGAAGGTCGTTTCTTTTTGAAATGATGACTCGTTCAACGTTGCAAGGTATGCTCGAGCGGCCTGTGTATTATCACTTTTACTTAGGTTTTGTGTCTGGCTTGTGCTTGAGTGTCTATTGGCAGAAACTAGGGTAATGGGTATTGTTTTTTCTTTTTCTACTATGATGGATAGGTCAAGTATAGTTAACAGTGCGACTGCACCTGAGTGTAGGGTGATGGCAGTGAATATTGCGATACAGAGCCTGGTAACATGATTGTTGTTGCTTTCCACGTAAGTGTTACGCGCTCGCTTTTTGTCTGAGGCTTGAGGTTAAAGCGTCCATTGCTCTATCCATAAGAAGGCCTTGTTCTAGTGCAACAGCTTGTTTTTTACATAATATCTTAGCGAACTCAATTTTGCTCTTTTCAAACGTTTTTAGCCCCATTCTATTTACAAAAATAAAGCAGTCAGCTTCGTTTATAATGGTGGATAGCTTACAGCGATAAATTGAATTTCCTGATGAAAATTCAAACCAGGTACCTGTTTCCATTTGCTCAACCTGACTCAAATATTTTTCAAGTTCGGAATCAATTGAATCTATTTGTTTTTCGACAGCTGACTTATTGTCTATGCTTGAGGTCTGCGTATTATTGGTTTGAGCTTGATCGACTGTGTTTTGTTTTTCATTCGCTTTAAATATGTTGTTTTTAAAGGAGTTTGTTAATGCTGTTCTGATTTCGAGGGTTGTGGCGTCGATACCGGATGCATTGTAGGAAACTTCTTGAAGGCCAGATTTAAGCTCTTTTAGCAACTTTGGGGCAATAGATATCCAGCGTTGTCGGTCATTGAGAGCGACTAAAGGTTGGATGCACCAAACTAAGTCTTCAGCTGTTTTACAGCTTCTTTGCCATTGATGCTCTTGATCATCCTTTAAAAAAGCTAGAAACATTACTCGGCTCCAGCCATTCTTTAATGTGTCTACCACAATATCAGGAATGGGAGATCTAGTGTTCTTGAAAATAGAGCTTAATGTTTCTTCAACAATTTTTTGTGCCTGGCGGGATTTTATTTGGCCAACTTCTGACTCTTTTGTTCTTTGCTCTACTATTTTGGACTTCCTCTCTTCACGCTTAATGAATTGATTGAAGTCTAGGCATAGCTTCTCAAATAAAGATATATCGCCATCGTAATCATTTAATACGCTATGAACGGTATCATTAATCTTATCGTATAGTGCGTCGTTGTTGCCGTTTAATGGTTCTGTCCAGCCAATTCCAGACTTTGCAAGGGCGTTTAATAGTTGTCTTGCAGGGTGGCGGTTGGAGCTAAAGAAAGAGTTGTCTTTAATTACAACTTTTAGAATAGGTATTTGTAGCCGGCTTATCAGTACCTGGATAGGTGCTGCAAGGTTGTAATCGTCTAGGATGAACTCAAATAACATGGCAACCAAATTGATTAAATCTTCATCAATCTGATTAAATGCAGGTTGTTTTAGCTCGTTTGTAGAGTCTTTGTTTAACTCATTTCTTAGCTCGGAGCGTATATCTATGATATTGGTTTTATGACTTGATGAAGCGCTTTGCGTAGATATGCTCTGTATTGAGCCCAAGAGAGATATTAAATCCTGAGTTTCAATAAATGTGGTGTCATAATTTGTATCAGCTGAATTTGATGCAAAATTTTGGTGATTGATTGAGTCTTCCGTAACTTCAGTTCTATGGCTTGATTGCGTGCGGATATTGGCGAGTAAGGCCTGTAGTTGCGGCAAGATGTTTTGAGTCGCGTGGCTGTTTAGTGGGGGAGAATTTTCAACTTTTGTGTTTGAGGTAGGGGTGGATGCAGCATTTGTTTGTGAGTTGGCTAATTCGCCTTTAGGGCCGTGCTTTGGTCGTATGCCGGGTGTTTTTAAGCTTGGCATTATGCCCATGCGAATAAGTTGCTTGTTCGCACCTTCTAGTACTTTGTCGAGGTTTGACAATACGTAACGGTCAAATTGTTTGAAAACAATTAATCTTTCTTTGAGTTCTATTTCAAGCTTAGAACAAGAATGTAAAAATGCTTCGCTTATATCTTTGGGGTCAAGAGGGGGGGTTATTTCACTCAGCTCAGTCGCGCCATAGAGTTTGCCAATTCTTGCATGAAATTGGAGTAAAGGCCCTTGGAAGTTTGAGCGGGCTTTATTTGCCATTGATGAAATAGCCACTTCTTCTTCTAAATCTTCATTCTGTACAAGAGATAGGCTGTCTATTCCAGTATCATGCTGAATTGGCGTTTGGCTTGAGTTGCTTGATTTGACGTATTGGTTTGAAAATAGTGTTTGAATTTTTTGCTCGAAAGTTGATTCGATAAACTTTCGCTTTATTCTGATCTCTCGCATTGCTTCAAAAAATTGGTTTTGTTCATTGTTTGTGCGTGCATTATTAGCGAGTTCAAAGAATGAATCGTCGATGCCATCAAACATTGTTTGTAGCATTTCGATAATATCTCGGGATACTGAGGTGCAAAGGCTATCTATAGTAGCCTGATGTGAACTGTCTTGATTTATAGAGTGGCGCTCGGTTTCCCGTAAATAACTAACGCCAGAAGACTTGTTCATTATTTTTGCCCCGTTACAAAAATATAATAAAAATACATCATTTTGCTCAGTTTTATATTTGAGCATTTAAGAATCGTAAGACCAATATACAAGGGACCTATAGTACCTGTATATCAATCTTGTAATTATAAATCAATTAAAGTAAAAAAAAATAACAAAATGCTACAAATGTGAGGTAAAAGTAGTGGTTTTTCGCATTATTTTCATCGGGGTGATATCTGAATGGTCTTAACTATGTTGTCTTTGATTAGTCGTATCTCTACTTGATGTCCTGAAAGGTAAAGGCAGACAGGTGTTTCTGGTATTGTTTCAAGGGCTTCTGTTACTAAGCCGCTTAATGTTTTGGGCCCGTTAATGGGGAGCTCCCAGTGTAGTGTTTTATTAATGCTTCTTATTGTTGTTTTGCCGTCTATTAGAAAGCTGCCATCTGTTTGTGGGGTGATCTCTTGGCTGCTAGATGATGAAAAGTCGGTCGTAAACTCTCCTACAATCTCTTCTAGTATGTCTTCCATTGTTGCAATTCCAAGTACGTCTCCGTATTCATCAACTACGACGCCTATTCGTCGTTTCTGTTTTTGAAAATGTAGTAACTGGGTGTTGAGGGTTGTGCTTTCGGGTGTGAAGTAAGGCTCACTGCAAGCTTGAAGGAGCAGGGCTTTGTTTGGCTCTTTGTTTGCTAAAAAACGGGTCATGCTGCGTAAGTGGAGTATGCCAATAATGTTGTTTATATCGCTCTTAAATACAGGGAGTCGTGTGTGCTGTGATGTTTTTAATTGTTGAAATATGGTGTCGAGATCATCGTCGATGTCGATGCCTATGATTTCATTCCTTGGGACCATGATGTCGTTAACGGTGACTTTCTCTAGGTCTAGTATGCTGATGAGCATTTCTTGGTGGTTTCTTGGGATGAGTGTGGCTGACTCGTTTACGAGGGTTCTTAGCTCTTCTCTGCTTAAGTGGTTTTCATTGTTGTTATGTGTGTTGAAACCAAGGATTTTAAGCAGAAAGTTGGTGACCAGATTGATGCACCAGACGATAGGATAAAGAGCCTTTAATAGTGGCTTTAGAATGTGTGCGGCTGGGAATGCTATTTTTTCAGGATGGTATGCTGCGATGGTTTTGGGGGTGATTTCTGCAAAAATTAGTATGACTAAAGTGAGTATGGCTGTTGCGATGGCGATGCCAGCATCACCCCATAGGCGGATTGCAATTACGGTAGCGATAGAGGATGCGAGTATATTTACAAAGTTGTTGCCTATCAAAATAATACTGATTAGTTGGTCTGTTCTTTCTAATAGCTTGCTGGCTTTAGTTGCGCCTTTATGGCCGCTCTTTTTTAGGTGTTTTAGGCGATACTTGTTTAATGAGAGCATGCCTGTTTCAGCGCTGGAGAAAAAACCAGAAAGTATGATTAGGATTAATAGAAAAATTAGTAGTGATGATATCGATGAATCGTTCAATTTTACTTGCCTGATTGATTTTTTCGGGTTTGTGTAGAAGGGTAGGTATTATGATATGAGTCTTTCTAGGACAAACTTGCTGCCAAAGAAACTGAGCATCAATAGCCCAAAACCACATAGGGTCCACTTGCTGGCAGTGATTCCTCGCCAGCCATATTTCTTTCGCCCCACAAGCAGTCCTGAGAAAATAATCAGTGCAAAAATTGATAATATTGATTTGTGAACCAGATGTTGGGCGAATAGATCGTCAACAAAGATGAGTCCAGCTGTAATTGCGAGTGCTAAAAGTAAGGTGCCGCTCCAAATCATTTCAAATAAAATATTCTCCATTGTTAGTAGTGGGGGGAGGTTGCGCATTAAAATGGTATGATTTTTCTTTTTAAGATTGTTGTTCTGAAAATAAACAAGTACTGCCTGTACTGCGGCTATTGAAAATACGCTGTAGGCGACCATAGATAAAATGATGTGTATAAATATGCCGCTATTTTCTGGCGAGAATGTTCTGGCATTATCATTGAAAGCTAGTACGCCTAAGGTGCATAAGGCGGCGGCAGGGTAAACAGCTAGAAATATAGTTTGTAGTGGTCGTTTACTTGAAAAAAATAATAAGCAAGTAACAATAAGGCATGCAACAAAAGAAGCGGAGTTGAAGAAACTTAGGATAAGTTTATTATCTTGTACTGTGTGATCAAGGGTTATAATAAGTTGAAAGCAAACAGCGGTTGCACCAATTAATAAAGAGATGAAAGGTTTTACTTGGATCTTTCTTAAATATACCAAGCCTTGGTATATTGTCCCGAAAGAGTATAGTCCGATAGATAAGAGGCTAAGTACTAAAATGTTCATTATTCAGCTTATGGTTCAATTTATGGCTTCGAAATGGTTATAATGCGCGGTTTGCAACTACTTGGCAATATAATAGAGATTAAACATGTTTGAAAATCTAACAGAACGCCTATCCGAAAGTCTTAAAAAGGTTACCGGTCAGGCAAAGCTTACTGAAGATAATATCAAGGGAACTTTACGGGAAGTTCGGATGGCGTTGTTAGAGGCTGACGTCGCTTTACCTGTCGTGAAACAATTTATTGCACAGGTCCGTAAGCGGGCTATTGGTCATGAGGTGATGCGTAGTCTGTCACCAGGTCAGGCCTTTGTGAAAATTGTGAATGCTGAGTTGGTCGAAATGATGGGGGCTCAATCTGAAGGTTTGTCTCTCAATGTTCAGCCGCCAGCTGTTATTCTGATGGCGGGCTTGCAGGGCGCGGGTAAGACAACCTCGGTGGCTAAGCTGGCTCGTTATCTTTCTGAGCGCGAAAAGAAAAAAGTGATGGTGGTGAGTGCGGATGTTTATCGTCCGGCAGCGATTAAGCAATTGGAAACGTTGGCGGCTGAGGTTGGTGCGAATTTTTTTCCAAGTACCTCTGATCAAAAACCTGTTGATATAGCTAAGGCCGCGATAGCTGAGGCGAAAACATCTTTTGCAGACGTTCTAATTGTTGATACGGCGGGGCGTCTCGCCATCGACACTGAAATGATGCAGGAAATCATAGAGTTGCATCAAGCTATAACGCCTGTAGAGACTTTATTTGTTGTCGACGCTATGACAGGGCAGGATGCTGCGAATACGGCAAAAGCGTTTGATGAAGCGCTGCCATTGACTGGGGTGATCTTGACGAAGGCGGATGGCGATTCGCGTGGTGGTGCTGCGTTATCTGTGCGTCATATTACAGGTAAGCCCATTAAGTTTATGGGTATGGGTGAAAAGGTTGATGCTCTTGAGCCATTTTATCCGGATAGATTGGCGTCTCGTATTCTTGGTATGGGGGATATTCTTAGTTTAATTGAAGACGCCGAGCGTAATCTTGATAAGAAGAAGGCTGAAAAATTAACCCGTAAAATTAAAAAAGGAAAATCTTTTGATTTGGAAGATTTTCGAGATCAGCTGCAACAAATGAAAAATATGGGCGGAGTAGGCGGTTTGTTGGATAAATTACCTGGAATGGGACAGATGGCTCAAGCTGCTCAACAGCAGGTAAATGATAAGTCTCTAGGGCAGATGGAAGCGATGATATCGTCAATGACGCAGAAAGAGCGACGCTTTCCTGATTCAATTAATAACTCCCGTAAGCGCAGGATAGCACAGGGCTCTGGCACTCAGATTCAAGATATAAATCGTTTATTGAAGCAGCATAAGCAAATGCAAAAGATGATGAAGAAATTTACTAAAAAAGGCGGGATGGCGAATATGATGCGCGGCATGAAAGGTATGATGCCTCCTGGTGGTGGCGGTGGTCCATTTGGGCCAATGTAGTCTTTTTTGTGAAGAATTAGGCTCTTTTAGTGTAAAAAAAGAGGGAATGCTATTTTCAATTGGTTTTATATGAACTAGAATATGCGCCCTTTCGAGCGCCGTCGGTCAGTATTTGAGTGGTGGCGTAGATGTTTATTAATTGAATTCAGGATTACAGACGAATATGGTTACTATCCGTTTATCTCGTGGTGGCTCTAAGAAGCGCCCATTTTATCACCTAACTGTTACTGATAGTCGCTCTGCTCGTGATGGTCGTTATTTAGAGCGTGTAGGCTTTTTTAATCCTCTAGCTAAAGGTCAGGAAGAGCGCTTGCGCGTAGATTCTGATCGAGTTCAAGCTTGGTTAGATAAAGGTGCAACGACTTCAGATCGCGTTAAATCACTTTTAAAAGAATCTGCTAAAGCAGCATAAAGCTAAAGTAGTGCTTAAGTGGCGGATAATTGTAGTGTTTGGCAGTTATTGTCGCATTAGTGGTGTCTTTAGTTTGTCGCAGTATTAAAAGACGTATATCAATTCTTGCAGCCAAAAACTGTAGGTAAAGTTAGGTTTGTAGGTTCGTTTGCTCATGAGTATCAATGAAAATAATACGGTAATGGGTAAGGTAACGTCTTTATATGGTGTGAAAGGTTGGGTAAAGGTGTTTTCTTATACTCAGCCGAAAGAGAATATTTGTAAATATAAAACCTGGATTTTGGATAACTCTGGCGTTAAGCAAACAGTTAAAGTGCTGAGTTGCAAACCTCATGGGAATGGTTTGGTTGCCCAGTTTGAAGGTAGTCATGACCGAGATCAGGCGAAAAAATATTGCGGTTCTCTTGCAATGGTTTCTAGTAGTGAGTTGCCAGAATTAAGCTCTGGGGAATACTACTGGAATCAGCTTCAGGGCCTAAAAGTGTACTCCGTTTTTGGTGATAAAGAGCGGAAGCTATTAGGTAAGGTCGCTCATTTAATCGAAACAGGTTCAAATGATGTGCTGGTTGTTAAGAAGTGTAAGGGAAGCTTGGATACTCAAGAGCGAATGATTCCTTACCTTCCCGAGCAAGTAGTCATGCTAGTTGATCTTGAAAATGAATTGATTGAGGTGGACTGGGATCCTGACTTTTGACAAAGTCGATTAAGGATTGATATGCACTTTGGATTGGTGACGTTGTTTCCGGATATGTTTAACGCTGTTGAGCAGTTTGGGGTCATCGGAAGAGCGGTTAAAAAGGGTGATATTTCTTTGGATATGTTTAATCCAAGAGATTTTACTCATGATCGTCATCGAACCGTTGATGATAGGCCCTATGGTGGTGGTCCAGGTATGCTGATGAAAATTCAGCCCTTGCAGGATGCAATACTGGCAGCCAAGAAAAAATTAAGTACTGGATCGGGTTCAGCTAAGCGCCTTAGGACAATTTATTTGTCTCCCCAGGGTAGCCGCTTGGATCATGAGAAGGTAGTTGAGTTAGCGTCCTTTGATGGCATTATATGTGTATCTGGTCGTTATGAGGGAGTTGACGAGCGCCTAATAGAGTCTGAAATTGATGAAGAGATATCAATTGGTGACTATGTATTAAGTGGTGGTGAGCTTGCTTCTATGGTTTTGTTAGATGCTGTATCAAGAATGGTTCCGGGTGTTTTAGGGCATAATGAGTCGGCAAACGAAGACTCGTTTGCAACAGGCTTGTTAGATTGTCCTCATTACACTAGGCCCGAGTTGTTCCAGGATGAGGCTGTGCCAGAGGTTTTAATGTCTGGTGATCATGAGAAGATTAGGCGTTGGCGACTCAAGCAAGCCTTGGGGCGAACGTGGCAAAGGCGTCCAGATTTGCTGGATGGTTTTGAATTGAATCAAGAGCAACATGCTTTGTTAAAAGAGTTTATTGAAGAAATAAATAGGTAGGCCTCTGTGCATAATAATATGTATATAGCATGCTTAATTTTTAGGAGTGTAAAATGAGTAGCAAGAATAAGATAATCAGCGAGATCGAAGCTGAGCAGATGACAGCTGAAATTCCAGTGTTTGGTCCTGGTGATACGGTTGTTGTACAGGTTAAAGTAAAGGAAGGAACGCGTGAGCGTTTACAGGCTTATGAAGGTGTAGTTATTGCCAAGCGCAACCGTGGTCTGAACTCTTCTTTCACTGTAAGAAAAATTTCCTACGGTGTCGGTGTTGAAAGAACTTTCCAAACTTTCAGTAAGCAAGTAGATAGCATTGATGTTAAGCGTCGTGGTGATGTTCGTCAGGCGAAACTATACTACTTGAGAGAGTTAAGTGGTAAGGCTGCAAGAATTAAAGAAAAGTTGGGCTAGGCTTTAACGCAATTAACATTGCGTTAAATAGAGTCAGCGAGAGGCAAGTGCTTATTGAAGTGCTTGCCTTTTTTGTTTTAAGAACGAAATTTTTCAACGCTCTTAATGGCGCGAAATATATGCGCATTTGTCAAAAAAGACTTTGTGGTTTGCATTAGTGGTGTCACTCTCGAGCATAATTGTGCTGATGTGAATTGAGTGCTAGTGACTGAACTAATTTGTCTTTAGTATGTCTATCTAATATAACGGGGTTAAAGTGCCTGCTATTCGTTTACTAGTCGCTCTTTTTAATTGATACTATTTGCAGGTGCTATCTATTCATTCTATGAGTATAAATAAGTTTAGAGGTTAAATGATGAAACTGTGGAAAAGAATATTATGTTTTAGCTTGCTTGTACCTACGATAGGTTTTGCTGCTGAAGCTGAAATAAAAAAAGCATTGGGTATCGCAATACCTGGATTAGCTTTTAATAGTATTGAGATGAGCGAGATTGATGGTTTGTATCGTATCGAAACAAGTTCAGGTGAAACTCTATTTATTACGGGTGATGGGTCTTTCTTTGTGACCGGAGATTTATATAGTACAGATAAAGGGCGTTTACAAAATCTGACTGAAGTGAGGCGGGGCAGTTTAAGGGCAGGGCAGATTTCTGCAGTCAGTGCGAATGAGAAGATTACCTTTCCTGCTAAAGGTGAGACAAAGGCAAAAGTAGCTGTTTTTACTGATATTGATTGTGGCTATTGTCGTAAACTCCATAAAGAGGTGCCAGCATTAAACGAAATGGGGATTGAGGTTAGTTACTTGGCATACCCACGCGCTGGTATAGGTAGTGATTCATATGAAAAGTTCGTATCTGCCTGGTGCTCAGATGATAAACAGGGTGCGATGACGCTAGCAAAAAATGGTAAATCTATCCCTGCTAAAACCTGTAAAAATCCTGTTGCAAATCAATTTAAGTTGGGTCAGGAGATGGGCGTTACTGGAACGCCAGCTATTGTGCTGGAGGATGGGCGCTTGATACCCGGTTACTTAACGGCAGATAAACTTGCAAAAGCATTAGGTGTATTTTAGTTAATTAGGTATATGTTAGTTAGATAATACGTCTCTAAAAACCTTCATTTTTGAAGGTTTTTTTAGTTGTGATAGGTGTTTTTTGTTCTTTTGGGTGCTTATTTTAGCATCTCAATCCGCTTTCAGACTTTCGTTTGTCGCATTCCTTTTTGATGTTATTGCAGCGTTGAGCGCCTGCTGGGGATAGCTTATTGTAATCACACTTACGGTATTCCATTTTTAAATCTGGATTACTATAATCGCTAAAAGGTCCGCTGCATGCGGTTAATAAAGTCGTTAGGCAGAGGGTGATAGCGAAAGAAAAGATACTCTTAGTCATATTTTTGTTTTTATCTCAGTATGAGTTTGTGGATGAAGGGCTTGGTTTTTTGCTATATAAGCATAAAGAGTATAGCGGATTTGCGGCGCACGACTGGTTAACTAGCTGATGTTTTATAAAATAGGGCTTAGGGCGATTCAATTTTTTTATTGAAAGGGTATACTGTGCGCCGCATATTTATTCGAAAAATTATGTATCAACTTTTTGGCAATTACTTTGACAGTCTTGCCCTTACATCATGAGGAAATTATCTTGAAATCCCTGAAAGTTGGAATTTGTGGTTTGGGTACAGTCGCGAGTGGCGTTATTAATGTCATTAAGCGAAATCAACGAGAAATTTCTGCTAGAGCTGGTTCTCGGATTGAAGTGGTTCAAGTTGCTTCAAGAAGCTTGAAAGATAATTGTGATATGAGCAACATCGAGTTTACAACAAACCTGATGGATGTAGTGAATAACCCGAATGTCGACGTGGTTGCCGAACTGATTGGCGGCTATGATTTAGCGAAAGATATCGTGTTAGCGGCCATAAAGAACGGCAAGCATGTTGTTACTGCTAATAAGGCTTTGATTGCTGAGCATGGGAATGAAATTTTTGCCCTGGCAGCTGAGCATAAAGTTATCGTTGCTTATGAGGCGGGAGTGGCTGGTGGTATACCTATTATTAAAGCGCTCCGTGAAGGTTTGGTCGCAAACAAAATAAATTGGTTGGCAGGTATCATTAATGGTACCGGCAACTTTATTTTGACAGAAATGAAAGATAAAGGACGCGATTTCGCCGATGTATTAGCAGAAGCGCAGGCTTTAGGTTATGCCGAAGCAGATCCTACATTTGATGTTGAGGGTATTGATGCAGCTCATAAGTTAACAATTTTAGCCTCGGCGGCTTTTGGTGTGCCTTTACAGTTTGATAAAGCATTTACTGAAGGGATTAGTGATATCTCAACGGTTGATGTAGTGAATGCCGACGCGCTTGGTTATAACATTAAGCACTTGGGTATTACGCGAATGCACAGTGATGGAATTGAGCTGAGAGTTCATCCAACCTTGATACCTCAGCACCAGTTAATCGCCAAGGTCGATGGTGTGATGAACTCGGTTTTGGTCGATGGTGATGCTGTTGGTCAGACATTATATTACGGTGCGGGTGCAGGATCTGAAGCAACTGCTTCTGCTGTGATAGCTGACATTGTTGATGTTGCTCGTTCTATGTCCACTAGTGATGGTGTAGCGGTACCTTATCTTGGCTTTACTCCGGACATGATTCAGGATCTACCCGTGATGCCAATTGATGAAATTTGTTCCGCATATTATCTGCGTGTGACTGCTGAAGACCATCCTGGGGTGTTAGCAAAAGTCGCTTCTATCATGAGCGATCTAGGTATTAATATTGAATCTGTCATGCAAAAAGAAAGTGATCGGGAAGGGGATACGATTCCTCTGGTATTGCTAACGCATGAAGTAAAAGAAAAACAAATCAATCTTGCTATTGATCAAATAGAAGAGCTTGAGACAACACAGGGTAAGGTTGTTCGAATACGAGTTGAACATTTTAATAGTTAAAAATGTGACCTTAAAAACTAAAAGTTTAAGAATGATAAGTTAAAAAGCTTACTTAACAAAGATGGAATCAAAACGTGAAATATATTAGTACTCGTGGCTCAGCGCCAGCGCTTTCATTTGAAGATGTATTACTAACTGGTTTAGCGCCGGATGGCGGTTTATATGTCCCAGAAACTTTGCCACGATTTACTCATGAAGAAATTGCGTCATGGGCTGGTATTCCATATTCTGACTTAGCATTTAATGTGATGTACCCCTTTGTAGAGGGCGCTATCCCTGCAGAAGACTTTAAATTAATGATCAATGATACCTATTCAGGTTTTGATCATAATGCAGTGGCGCCCCTCGTTCAGCTAGGTGCTAATGAGTGGGTAATGGAGTTATTCAGAGGGCCTACCTTAGCATTTAAAGATTTCGCGCTTCAGTTGCTTGGTCGCTTACTTGATTATGTGCTGAAAAAACGTGATGAACGAGTGGTTATCCTGGGGGCTACCTCTGGCGATACGGGCTCTGCAGCCATAGAGGGGTGTAAACATTGCGATAATGTTGATATTTTTATATTGCATCCTCACAACCGTGTATCCGATGTTCAACGTAAGCAGATGACGACAGTCTTGGGCAATAATATTTTTAATATTGCTGTTGAGGGTAATTTTGATGACTGTCAGCATATGGTTAAAGATAGTTTTAATGACCAATCATTTTTGAACGGAACGCGTTTAGTGGCGGTCAACTCAATCAATTGGGCGCGAATAATGGCGCAAATTGTTTACTACTTTAGTGCATCTTTAGCTTTAGGTGGGCCTCATAGAAGCGTTTCATTTTCGGTTCCAACCGGAAATTTTGGTGATATTTTTGCAGGTTATCTTGCTCGTAATATGGGTTTACCAATTAATCAGTTAGTCGTAGCAACTAATAAAAATGATATTTTGCATCGCTTTATTAGTAAAAATCATTATCAATTGGAGTCACTGCATCATACTTTATCACCGAGTATGGATATCATGGTTTCAAGTAACTTTGAACGCTTGATGTTTGACCTTTATGGGCGAGACGGCATTGCGCTTGCGAAGCAAATGGAAATTTGGAAGACAACTTCAGGCCCAATAGAAGAGCATCGCTGGAAATCTGCGCGTCAGTTGTTCGACAGCTGTGCTATCGATGATCAACGGACGTGTGAGCTCATCAAAGAAGTTTTTGAGCAGACTGAGTATTTAATCGACCCGCATACCGCTATTGGTGTCGGGGCAGCAAGAATATGCCGGCGAGATATGTCTGTTCCAATGGTGACACTTGCAACAGCGCACCCCGTGAAATTTCCCGAAGCGGTAGAAAAGTCAGGTGTAGGCATTGAGCCTAAATTACCTCCTCACTTGGCTGACCTTTTTGATCGTGCTGAGAAGTATGAAGTTTTACCAAACGAACTTAAAAAAGTGCATGATTACGTCATAAAAAATAGACGTCATTAAATTTCCGGCCATTCAATAAGCCGAAGGATTTATGCCTTCGGCTTTTTTGTTTAAGATTTGATACCTTCGCCAAGTTTTTTATTCACACTTCGGTGTGTCGCCCCAAACTTTATCTAGATAACGATTTCCCTTATGAAGACACAAATCCAGCGTCGCTTGCTTCCTGATAATCAACGTTTAGTGAAAGGTGTTCCAGACTTTCTAGCCAGAATATATGCTGCTCGTGGTGTTGTAGAAGAAAGTGACTTGTCTCTAGGCTTGCAAGATCTTTTAGATGCGCGTCAGCTCAAAGGTGTTGATCGAGCTGTTCAGCTTCTTGTTTGGGCAATATACAATCGGAAAAAAATTATTATTGTAGGTGATTTTGATTGTGATGGTGCAACAAGCACAGCTTTAGCTATTCTTGCTCTAAGTGCAATGGGAGCGCAGGATTGCCAGTACATAGTGCCAAATCGATTCGAGTTTGGTTATGGTTTAACGCCGGAGATCGTGGATTTAGCCGCTACAAAATTTCCGGATTTAATTGTCACAGTAGATAATGGTATCGCCAGTATGGACGGCGTGGCGCACGCTAAATCTCTAGGTATCAAAGTGTTAGTGACAGATCATCATTTACCTGGAGATGAGCTGCCAGTTGCTGATGCTATTGTGAACCCGAATCAGCCCGGCTGTGAGTTTTTAAGCAAAAATGCAGCAGGTGTTGGGGTTATTTTCTATGTGCTCAGTAGCTTACGTTCAGCGTTGAGAAATGATAAATGGTTTGAAAAACAGCAAATAGCTGAGCCTAATATGGGTAATTATCTAGACCTGGTGGCATTAGGTACCATTGCTGATTTAGTGCCGCTGGATAGAAATAATCGGATTTTGGTCGAACAGGGTTTAAAGCGGATTAGGGCGGGGCGGTGTCGGCCTGGTATTCGTGCCATTCTATCACTATCACAAAGGTCTTTAGTGCAGGTTAGAGCAAGTGATATGGGGTTTGTTGTGGGGCCTCGTTTAAATGCCGCTGGGCGTTTAGATGATATGTCTTTGGGTATTGAATGCCTGCTAGCTGAGGAGGAATCTTATGCCAGAGGTTTGGCTGCAAGATTGGATGAGCTGAATCAGGAGCGAAAAAATATTGAACATGACATGAAGCTGGATGCTGAATTTCAGTTAAAAGATATGCATATATATCAACAAAGCACTGATGAATCAGAGGCGCTTAATGATGATGCCAATATGGCGTGGGGGATCTGTTTATTTGAAGCACATTGGCATCAGGGGGTTATTGGTATTTTAGCTTCACGTATAAAAGAAAAACTGCATCGACCCGTGATTATTTTTGCACCTGCCAATGATGATTCTGATACAGAACACGCTATGTTAAAAGGCTCCGCCAGATCAATTCAGGGGTTTCATATGCGCGATGCGTTGGATTTGCTTGCTAAGCGTCATCCGGAATTACTGAGTAAATTCGGGGGGCACGCTATGGCTGCGGGAATGAGTATTAGAAAACAGGATTTTGAGGCATTTTCAAGTGCTTTTGAGCTGGTTGTAAGAGAAGTCTTAACTAAATCTGACCTTCAGGCTATTTTATATAGCGATGGTGAGTTGAGAAGTAACGAGCTAAGTCTTGGCAATATAGCTTCTCTTGAGCTGGCAGGCCCTTGGGGGCAACAATTTCCAGAGCCTAGTTTTGATGGCGTTTTTACTGTGGTTCAGTCAAGAATATTAAAAGACAAACATTTAAAGTTAGTCTTGTCACCGCAAGGTGAAACACAGATTTTTGATGCAATTGAATTTAACAGTGACTGGGTTTCCAGGCCTTTGCCTGAAAAAATAAGAGTTTTATATCGACCAAATATTAATGAGTTCAGAGGGAAAAGAAACGTACAACTTCTTATTGACCATTTAGAACTTATTTGAATCCTGTGACATATTCTTTCCAGTGTAACTAAATAGTTAGATAAATAAATAGTTAAATAAATAAATACTGCTAAGAAAAGAACTCACTAAAGCTTTAACTCCTTATAGCAGATCTGACCTTTCCCGGAATTTTTTGCTTTATAACAGGCTTGGTCTGCTTTTTGTAGTAATTGACCATAAGATATGTCCTGAAGTTTGCTGTAGCCTATACCAATACTTGCTCCAAGCGTTGTATTGGTTTCCTTTATTGTTTTTTGGAAGTTATCAATTTTCTTAAGAATCTTTTCGGCAATTGTCGTCGCATCCTCAAGGCAGGTTGATTGAATTAATATCATAAACTCATCGCCCCCAAAGCGGGCAGCAATGTCTGATTTACGGATAGAGGTGCGGATTATTTGACCTATTTCGATAAGTGCATCATCACCAGCTTGATGACCGTATGTATCATTAAGTATTTTGAAATTGTCGAGGTCAATAAAAATTATTGAAGTCATGGTATTTGATGACGGCTGTAAGCTTGCTTTCGATGCGTCAAATTCTTTTCTGAACTCCTCTCTATTAAGTAAATCAACCAGGCCATCATGAGTTGCACGGTATCTTAATGATTGCGACATATATATGTTATCAATCATGATCTTTTGTGTTTGCTTGGCTGCGTTAAGCATGACCAGCAAAAGCAAACAAAGCATAGCTGAAAGTACATAATGTACTTCGGTGTCTTCAAAAAGTAGCCTGATGATGAGTGGTGTAACGGCTGAGAATAAAAAAAGTTTGAAGGTTGTACTATCGACAGAGTGTGTGCCCACCGCTGCTGCCCCCATGCCGCCAGATAATAGCATGACCAGCATCTGATATAAGGGATGCTCTGAACTGAAAAAGAACATAGCAAGAGCGCCGTAGAGGCAGCCTGATAGAAATGTCAGAACTCGATGAATTTGTAACCAGATATTTGTTTGAAAGTGAGTATTATTTGATAGGAACAATCGGTAAAAATAAAAGCGGACAATATTCAGCGCTTGGCCCAGTATAAACCAGGATAATAATCCTAGGGTAGGGTATATCGTAGCGAGAACGACAGAGACGAGTGTGATATTGGATACACTACCAATGATCGCGCCAACAGCGTTGCTATAGAGCATGGTTACTACTTGTTCTTTATGCCACTGTTCTCGTGAAGAAACGTGCAATTTTTTATTCCCTAGTCTTATGCTATTTTATTCGTTTAGTTTTTATATAGTTAACTAAATTAAGTATAGGCGTAATATTAACTGGGTGTTAATGCTTTATTTTGTTCTGTCGTCATCTATACTTTTTTAATTCACTCTTAAACTTAACAGTTGCTTCAATGGGAAAAATGACAAGAAAATCAAACGATTTACTTGGACAAACAGTTAATCAATCATCTTTTATTCAGGGACTTACCTTCAGGATGAGTCTGGGAATAATTGTTTTCATTGGTTTGGTTATGTTTGCAAACTATATTGTGACACAGACGCGTGGACGAGATGTCATTGTTGAGCAAGCAGATAAGCTTAATCACGCTATTGGCGAAAAAATTATCCTCAAACTTCGTGAGCGTTTAGCCTCGACAGAGTCTTTAACAACAGCGTTAGCAAAACTAGGGTTGGTGCTACCCAAAGATATTGATATCTACCATCAGGTTATCCCAAGCATAATTAACCAGGCAGGCATGGAGAACCTGATCGCTGGGGGCGGGGTATGGCATGAGCCGAATGCGTTTAAAGAAGGGGTTGACAGGCATTCTTTTTTTTGGGGACGGGATAAGTCAGGCGCGTTGGTTTATTTTGACGACTATAATGACCCGAAAGGCAATGGTTATCATTCTGAAGAATGGTATGTTCCTGCTCGCTACCTCAAGCCTGGTTCTGTTTATTGGTCTAAATCATATATGGATCCATACTCTCTAGAGCCAATGGTGACTTGTACGGTACCTATTTGGGATGGTGATATATTTACCGGTGTCGCCACAATTGATTTGAAGTTGGTTGGCTTGTCTGAATTTATGAGTAAGCAAGCCCAGCTAATCGGTGGTTATGCTTTTGCGTTAGACCGAAATGACAGGTTGTTATCTTTTCCTAAAATTGAAGGTGCGACCTCTGATGCGATCGACTTAAGTCATTTCTCTCAGCATGAATATCCTACGCTTCAGTCACTCGTTCAGGTCAATGCTGGTTTTGAAAGCATTAAAAATGAATTGGACTCGATGACAATTCATTATAATAAATATGATCAGAATGGAAACCGCGAACAAGTAAACTTATTAAGCAAGAAATTGGCTGATGAGTCATATCAAATTGAAATTGAAGAAGCTTTGCGCATAGCTAATCTGCTACTAGAGGGAAGTAAAAGAGAAAACAGGTATCAAAATATTTCAATTATGTTTGATCCGATCTTACAGGAAGAGTCATCAGTTAGTGTACTCAGTATGAAGGATATAGGTTGGAAGGTGGTGATTGCTATGCCTGCGCGATATAGCAATGCTGTTGTATATAAAATTACCAAGGGGATGCTAAGTTTACTATTTATACTCCTTTCTGCTACCGCTTTGCTTTATATGTTGTTTTTCAATTATGTCTTTTTAGTACCGGTTAATAAGCTGACTCATCAAATACGAAAGTTGGTGAGCCGTGAGGATTATATCACCAAGCTGAATGTTCGAGGTGCTGATGAGTTATCTCAGCTAGCGAGCTGGTTTAATATCAGAACGGCTCAATTAGGTGATGCCTTAGATAACCTGCAGGCAAGGAATTTAGACTTAACTGAAGCAAGAGAAGTCGCTGAACAAGCAAATAGAAGTAAAAATATATTCCTGGCTTCAATGAGTCATGACATTAGAACGCCTATGAATGCGATTATAGGTATGTCAGATGTGCTATCTAAGACCAAGCTTGAGCCAGAACAGGAAAATTATGTTCGAGTAATTAATACCTCTGCACAAGCATTACTAGCTTTAATTAATGACATTATGGATTTTTCTAAAATCGAGGCCAATCAATTGGACTTGGAGAAAATCTCTTTTGATTTTAGACATGTCATCGATGATTGCGCTGATCTTATTTCTTTTCAAACTCAAGAGAAACATTTGGAGTTTGTATATTATCTATCACCCGAGATTAATCGCAATGTATTAGGTGATCCAAACAGGATAAGGCAGATAATTCTTAACTTGGCTGGCAATGCAGTCAAGTTTACGTCTTCTGGGCGTGTCGAATTATGGTTAGAAATGACTTATCAGAATGAAGATTACAGTCAGTTGCTAATTGAGGTTCGGGATACGGGGATTGGTCTATCCCCTTTGGCTCAAAAAAATGTATTTACGCCCTTTGCTCAGGGGGATTCATCTACAACAAGGAAGTATGGTGGAACAGGTCTTGGTTTGGCAATTAGTAAACATTTAGCTGAGCTAATGGGGGGAAGTATTGATTTTAGAAGTGAAGACGGCGTAGGAACAACGTTTACTCTTAAGCTGAAGTTAAAGTCGGAGAAACCAAAGTTAAGTTTACCTAATCCGGAGTTATCCAAACAAACGGTATTGATTTTAGGGCAGAATCATTTTCAAAATACTGTTCTAGAACAGTATGTCAGCGCTATGGGTGTGGCAAGTAAAACTGTTCATAGTGTTCAGACATGGTTAGCTGAGCTTGAAACAGATAATACAGGACAAGTTACCACTATCTGTGCAGATTTAGGCTTGATTGGTGACCCAAAAATCCTAGCACAACGTTTACCTAAGATGATGCATCAGCATAAATTTATATTACTGGCAGCGCCAGATGATAGATCAGGTATTGACTTGAGCATTCTGCCTGATATTTTTATTCCTCAGCTTTTGGGCTTACCTTTGAAATATGACTCTTTAGAGAGGGTTTTTCTTTTGGAGTTAGACTTCATTTTGAAAAAAGATAAGTCAAATGCAAGTAAAGCCCATTCTAAAATTTCATCTGATGCCACTTTATCCAGATTGAGTGGTAAACGTATTTTGGTCGTAGAAGATAATAGAGTAAACCAACAAGTCTTAATGATTATGTTGGGGTATTTGGGCTTAACGGCTGAATTGGCAAGTGATGGCGTGGAAGCTGTCGAAGCAGTGAAAAATAAAGACTATGATTTGATTCTTATGGATTGGCAGATGCCACGAATGGATGGCTTGGAAGCAACAAGAAAGATCCGAAGTTTAAAGAGCGACCATAAGCTGGTGATAATCGCTGTCACAGCTAATGCTATGTCAGGGGATATCGATAAGTGCCTAGAGGCTGGAATGGATGACTATTTAAGCAAACCGATTCAGAAAGATATTCTTGAAAGTACCTTGCGGCGCTGGTTAAGTAATCAATATAAATAGGTAGCAGTAATAAAACTATAAACTACGGCAGAAAGTGTGAGGCTGAATGAATAAGAGCTTGATTCAGGTTGCCATCGAAAAGCTTTTACTGAAGTGCTACGTATGAAATGGCAGGTTACCAATCTCTGGTTGAATAATTAGTCGGCGTGAGAATCGTATCCTGCGGGTGGGGCAGCTGTTCAGGATAGTCTAAAGTGTAGTGCAAGCCTCTACTTTCTTTGCGTTGTATTGCAGAACAAATTATTAAATCGGCTACGGTAACTAAATTTCTTAGTTCTAGTAAGTCATTTGTGACGCTGTAATTACTGTAGTAATCGAGTATTTCCTGGTGTAATAGGTCGACCCTATGTTTGGCCCTTTGTAAGCGTTTATCTGTCCGGACTATGCCAACATAGTCCCACATGAAGCGGCGCAATTCGTCCCAATTATGCGATATGACAACGTCTTCATCAGAGTCGGTAACTTGTGACTCATCCCATAACGGCGCAGTGGGGGGCTCGGGTATATCTTGTACTTTATGGTTGATATCTGCCGCTGTCGCTTGACCATATACCACGCATTCAAGGAGCGAGTTACTCGCCATTCTATTGGCGCCGTGGAGCCCGGTAAAAGAAGCTTCACCCACGGCATAAAGCTGGTTGATGTCTGTTCGGCCGCGCTCATCCACTAATATGCCGCCACAGGTATAATGAGCGGCTGGTACAATTGGAATAGCTTGTTTGCAAATATCAATTCCAAATCCCAAGCATGTCTCATAAATCATCGGGAAATGACTCTTAATAAACTCTGCTGACTTATGGCTGATATCGAGGTAAAGATGATCGGCACCGATACGTTTCATTTCATGATCTATTGCTCTGGCAACAACATCTCTAGGTGCAAGTTCTTCTCTATCATCAAAGCGATGCATGAAGCGGCTGCCATCTGGCAAAAGCAATTTTCCGCCTTCACCGCGAACAGCTTCTGTAATCAGAAAGGATTTTGCTTGAGGGTGATAAAGGCATGTGGGATGAAATTGATTAAACTCCATATTTGCCACACGACAACCACTTCGCCAAGCCATTGCAATGCCGTCACCGCTGGCGCCGTCAGGGTTACTAGTATAAAGGTAGGCTTTGCTGGCGCCTCCGGTGGCGATAACGACAAAACGGGCCCTAAATAGCTCGACGCGATTGTCTTTACGGTTGAGTACGTAGGCGCCCGCACAGCGGTTACCCGGTAGAAATAATTTCTTGTGTGTAATTAAATCTACCGCGACTCTATTTTCGAATATATCAATATTCTCAGCTTCTTTTGCGCGTTCACAAAGAGAACTGGATATCGCAAGACCCGTTGCGTCTTCAGCGTGAATGACTCGTCGATGGCTATGTCCACCTTCTTTCGTTAAATGATAAAGATCAGCCTCAGTAGGCGCATCATGCTCATTTATATCAGCCATTTTGGTGAAATCGACGCCTTGATTAATTAACCACTCAATGCTTTTTTGACCATTATTTACGGTATGCCTGACCGCATCTTCGTGGCATAAACCGCCACCAGCATCAAGTGTGTCTTTAACATGAGATTCCAGGTTGTCTTCATTGCTCAGTACTGCGGCAATACCGCCTTGAGCCCAAGGTGTTGAGCCACTTGAAATTTCTGCTTTAGAGATGACGGCAACTGAAATATTCTTATTCAAACACAGTGCAGTACTTAAACCAGCAGCACCACTACCAATAACAAGTACGTCATATAAAAAGGAGGATTTCATGAATAAATATTTCCGATGGTGTTGATCTTGATAAAAATTGATGCTTATTATTCCGGTATTGAACTAAATTGCAAATTACGTGTCTGTTTAAAGGACGAGGCTGGAAAAAAACAGCATAATTAAAGGTAGAACTGTGTTAAAACATACTCAGGCACAAAGTAAAACAAATTTATCAAACATTTTAATTACACCGCGCCTGAGTGATAATGATTCATATTGTGTTATTTCAAGCTCAATGCAAATCAGGCGACCAGCAGCAGAAATGGTAATAAATAATAATGCTACTAATTTGAATTCAAATAGTCCTGATTCGTCGATTGATCAGAAACTGGTAGCACGTGTTCAAAAAGGTGATAAAAAAGCATTTGATTTGCTGGTCATCAAATATCAGGGGCGAGTCGCTTCAATTGTTTCTCGATATGTGAATGACTATCATGAAGTATCTGATGTAACACAAGAAGCGTTTATCAAAGCTTATCGTGCAATAGATCGTTTTCGAGGTGATAGCGCCTTTTATACTTGGGTTTATCGCATCGCAATAAACTGCGCCAAAAATTATCTTCAAGCTAAAGGTCGTCGACCAGCCAATTCAGATATAAATATTGATGATGCTGAAAATTTATCATCAGTAAGATATTTAAAAGAACTCGCTACCCCTGAAAATATTCTCGATAAAGATCAACTTGAAGCTGTGATTAAGCAGACTATTCAAAGTTTGCCCGAGGACTTACGAGTGGCCTTGACGTTAAGAGAATTTGATAATTTAAGCTATGAAAATATTGCTGAAATAATGGCATGCCCTGTGGGTACCGTGCGCTCAAGAATTTTTCGAGCGCGCGAGGCGGTGGATAAAGAAATTATGGCTATGAGGGGGGACGTTTAATGGATGATCGAATAAAGGAATCTATTTCAGCCTTGATGGATGGTGAAGCGAATGAGCTTGAGCTTCAACGCCTGCTCTCTCAGGTTGATCAAGATGAAATGATGGATGTCTGGCGTTGTTACCATGGTATTCGAGATGCGATAAGTGCTGAGCGTGGCGGACATTACCAAATTGATGTCAGTCAGGCTGTTTCTGCAGCAATAGAGTCTGAGCAACACAGCGCGCTACCGGCTGAAACATCGTCTGCACCCAATACTCTTGCGTCAGACCTTAATGATAGTAATGTACCGCTATCAATGAACGCTTCTGGTAATGAAAAGAATTATTCTCGTATTGGTGGACTGTTTGCATTAGCGGCGAGTGTCTCATTTGCATTGTTCTTAATGCTACAGGGCGGGGGAGATGTGAGTGAAGTCACCACTGCCAGTCAGCAAACTCAACCAGGTAAGCTACTTGTCGTGTCAAATGAGCTTAAGCAGAAGTACAATAACGCTTCTTTAGATAGCTCTGTTGCAATGGTAGAAATGACAGATGAGCATGTGAAGCGCTTCAATCAGTATTTATTGCGTCATGCTGAACACTCAGTTCGAGGTACGCACTCTGGTTTTATGCCTTTAGCTCGTGTGGCGAGTGTAAATGCTATCGGAATTTAGGAAAGGGAATTGTTAGGCTATGAGGAGGACAAGTGAGCAAGTGCATAACAAAATATATGGCTTTTTGCTGAATTACAGTTTTTTTGGCAAGTTAGTTTTGTGTCTAACACTTATGAGTGTTCCCCTAGCTTCAGCACAAGCAGATCAAATACTTAGTCCTGATTTTTCGGTTGAACAGTGGTTAAAAAGAATGCAAACGGCTACCGTCGAAGAAAATTACCGTGGCACGTTCATGTTTAGGCGTGGTGGAATGTCAAGCGCTATGAGCATCGTGCATCGCTATTCTAATGGTGTAGAAAATGAGCGTCTAAAGCAGCTAGATGGTGAAATGGGAGAAATTATCCGTCAGGGTGAAACCGTGATGTGTATCTTTCCGGATAACCGGGTCGTTCAGGTAGCGAAAAACGAGTTCGCTAATAAATTCACGAAAAGTTTTTCTGACTTTATTCCAGAGCAGGATCAATATGAGCTCATTATTTCAGGGTATGAGCGGATGGCTGATCGTGCCTGTATTGTTATCGAAATTCGAGCAAGGGATGCACATCGCTATAGTTATAGATTATGGCTGGATAAAGAATTTGGCTTGCTACTGAAGTCTGTAACGCATAATGAAAAAGAGAATGAGTTAGAAAACTTTCAATATACTCAAATCGACTTTCCGGAAAATATTGATGACGCTGAACTGGCCGCTAAAGTTGTGGGCGATATGGTGACACACGTTATGATTCCCCCAGCGGCAAAAGATTTGTCATGGCCCTCTGATGTGATGTGGAATGTTTCCTGGGCGCCTACTGGCTTTCAGGAAATTAATGGTGAGCATCTAAAAGGTGAAAATGTTATGGTCTATAGTGATGGCTTGGCTACATATAGCGTTTTTATTGAAAAGGTAAAAGATGATGCAATGCCGCAAGGCGCATCACAAATAGGTGCAACAGTCGCGTATGCTTTACAGCGTAAAGTCGAACCCCACCAATATAACGTGACTGTGATTGGTGAAATTCCACCTATGACAGCAATGAAAATAGCAAATGGGGTACATCCACAGTGAAAGTAATAACTAGTTTGCTAATAGCGTAGTAATAGTTAACATGTATTAACCAGTTATTATTAAATAACATGTACTCAAAAAATCGAACTCGGATATAAGAAGCTTATTTATTTATGATTGAAGAGCAAGCCTTGGTTCTCTCTGAGCTAGAGGGAAAGGTGAGAGTCAGAGTACAACGGCAAAGTGCTTGTGATAGCTGCCAGCTTAAGTCAGGATGTGGCCAGAGTACATTAACAAAGCTGTCGTCAAATCTGTGTATAGAATTTGATGTGCCTAATAAAATGAATGCTGAGTCTGGTGATATGGTATTGATTGCGATACCGGAACAGGGCCTAATAACGGCTTCATTAATGGTTTATCTTTTCCCCTTATTATGTATGCTGAGCGCTGCAATTATGGCCAAAAGTATATTTAATGGCTCTGATCTGTATATCGCCATGTGCGGCTTAATTGCACTGTTTATTGGTTTTGTCTGCGCGCGTTTTTACGGTCAAAAACATTCCGAAGATGTTCGTTTTTTACCCGAAATTGTACGTATTGTATCTCATCAATCTTAGTACATTTATCATCGTTAAATCTCACCTTGCCTTGCCCTTACATAACTTTAAGTTGAAAAGATGCTTGGAAACTCCAAAATAAAGCTATCGGTATTTGTAATTCACTCTTTTAAGGCGCTTTTATGAAACAGCTTATTTCAATCCGTTTACTACCTTGGCTATTTGCGCTTACGTGCACGATAACTATTAACTCACACGCCGCAAATTTACCAGACTTTACAGAGCTGGTTGAAGAACACTCTGCATCAGTCGTCAATATTAGTACTGTTAATAGAGTAAATAGAAATTCTCAGTTCCAGCGTCAAGGCAACATGGAGCAGATTCCTGAATTCTTTCGTCACTTTTTTGGTGGGCAACCAAAGGCACCCCAAGAAGGAAGTCCTGAGCTTAAGAAACAACTTCAATCAATGGGCTCAGGTTTTATTGTCGGTGAAGACGGTATTATTTTAACAAATAATCACGTTATTGAAGGCGCTGATGAAATTTATGTTCGTTTTAATGATCGTAAAGAGTTAAAAGCGACCCTTATCGGAGCAGATAAACGTTCAGACTTAGCTGTGTTAAAGGTAGATGCGGATAACTTACCTGCTGTAAAACTAGGTAAGTCGAAGAGTTTGAAAGTGGGTGAATGGGTATTCGCGATTGGCTCACCTTTTGGGTTTGATTATACCGTAACAGCTGGCATCGTGAGTGCAAAAGGTAGAAGCCTGCCAAGTGAAAATTATGTGCCTTTTATCCAGACTGATGTGGCGATTAACCCAGGTAATTCAGGAGGTCCATTGTTTAATATGGATGGAGAGGTTGTAGGGATTAACTCTCAAATATATACCCGCTCAGGAGGCTTTATGGGGGTGTCATTTGCAATCCCTATGGATGTCGCAATGGAAGTTGTGGAACAGTTAAAAGACCAGGGTTATGTTTCCAGAGGCTGGTTGGGCGTCTTGATTCAAGAGGTAAGTAAAGATCTTGCAGAGTCCTTTGGTTTAGATAAACCATATGGCGCATTAGTCGCACAAGTAGTCGAAGGCTCACCTGCTGCTGATGCCGGCATAAAAGCAGGTGATGTAATTATCGAATATGAGGGAGAAGAAATTGACCTTTCTTCTGAGCTGCCTCAATTAGTGGGGCGAACAAAAGTAGGTGAGAAGGTTAAGTTGAGCGTCATGCGTGCAGGGGATGAGAAAACAATTAAAGTCAAAATTGGTGAATTGCCTACAGAAGTGGCTGAGAGTCAAGCTCAGCCAAGCAAGTCTACGCCCGCTCAAACAAATAGAATAGGTATTAAAGTCACAGGGTTGGACCAGTCAACATTAGATGATCTAAACTTGAGTGGTGGTGTACATGTTGTTCAAGTGGTAAATGGTGCCGCGTATAATGCGGGTATTAGGCAGGGTGATATCATTACAAGACTAAATAACCAGAGTTTCAAATCGGTTTCTGAGTTTGTTGAAATTGTAAATGACTTGCCTGGTAACCGTGCTGTACCTGCCCTTATCGTAAGGCAGGGCAACCCTTCCTTTATCGTCATTAAAATAAGTGATTGAGCTGTTATAGTCTTTAAAAAAATGATCGCACTTTGATTAAATATTAACAAACTGAGGAGAAAAAATGCTGTTCCCAGAAGTAGATGAAGGCGCTTTATTTGTTTGCAGGAGTGACTCGGATGAATTGCTGGGTACGCACTCTCCTCATGAATTTGTTTTGGATGGTTTAAAGTGGCCAACAGTAGAGCATTATTTTCAAGCAATGAAATTTGAAAAAATAGTGCCTGAATATTTTGAAAAAATCAGGTTGTGCCCCTCCGCTAAGCAGGCGCGAAAGCTTGGGCGAAGCAAACTTAAAAAAATACGTGCCGATTGGTCTAAGGTTAAGCGGGTGGTGATGACACGAGCGGTTTACACTAAGTGCCGTGCAAATGAAGAGGTTGCCGACGCTCTAATTGAGAGTGGTGATAGTAAAATACTAGAAAATAGTCAATATGATTATTACTGGGGCTGCGGACGGGACCGAAGAGCTGAAAATACCTATGGACAAGTGTTGATGGATGTTCGTGCCAAGTTGCTCGAAGAGTCAACGGTTTAAACTAAATTAGAGGCTCTTTGAGTGAACTTAGTCTTCTGACGTACACAATTTATTAATTAAAATTCTTGCGAAAGGGAGTAGGTCGGTTGCCAGTAAGCCTCTTTGGCCGCTCTGTTCAGCGGCTAAGTCAGCGGCTTTCGCATGAAGGCAAACAGCAAGTTCTAAAGAGAAGGCGGGGGTAAAACCTTGCGCAAGTATGCCTCCTATCATCCCGCTAAGTACATCTCCCATACCAGCTGAAGCCATGCCTGGGTTACCATAAGAGCAAAGTTTAATATCTGCTTTTGGGTGACAGATGAGGCTGCCGCTTCCTTTAAGTAATACATGACCGCCCCATTTTTGTTGTAGTGCTTTTATGGCTTTTAATCGGTCTTTTTGAATGTCACTTGTAGAAATACCTAGTAATCTAGCTGCTTCACCGGGGTGTGGGGTGAGTATATGAAGGTCGCTTGCTTTCTGGTTGGGCATTTTGAGTTCAGCTTTTTTTTTGCTTAGCAGGTTTAATGCATCGGCATCAATCACCATAGGTTTTGAGCATTTCAGCGCGGCGAGTAAAACCTGCTCTGACCATTCACTTTGACCTAAACCTGGTCCAATCACTATGACATCTGCTGAGCTTAGTAAAGGCTTTAAGTCACCAGCATTTTGTATGCCTTTGACCATAACTTCAGGGCAGCGGGTCAGTAATGCGGAGCAATATTCCATTTGTGTAGCGACAGACGTTAAACCAGACCCCATTCTAGCTGCAGATTCTGCTGCCATAAGTACTGCGCCACCAAAACCATGGTCACCCCCGATAATCAATGTATGACCGCACTGACCTTTATGGGTGCTTATAGGTCGTGGTCTTATTGAACTTAAAAGCTGATGAATATTAAGGCGTGTTGCAATAGGTTTTTGTAGAGAAATTAACTCATCAGGCACATCAAGGTTGTTGTAAAATATGTCACCAGAGTAGTTTCTTCCTTCACCTGTAAATAAGCCAATTTTTAGGCCAATAAAAGTCGATGTCCATGTTGCTTTAATTGAAGTGCCATATATTTGACCCGTATTGGCTGAAAGTCCTGATGGAATATCGACTGAAAGTGTTGGATATGAAGAGGCGTTCGCTTCGATTATGGCATCGAGGTAGCGTCCTTTGATTTCTGAGTTTAGACCTGTGCCTAAAAGAGCATCAACGATAAGGGTTGAATCATATTTCTCATTTTTTTTTGCCTTATTTCTATTCGTCATTTTTTTGTTCGTAATTACGCCAGGAGAATAGAGCTGACAATTAACGTCTGCCGATAGGCAATATTCATAAGCGCACTTAGCATCGCCTTTAAGAAGGTTCGGCTCAGCGAGGTAATATACTTCGACATCAAGCAGTCGTTTTTTGGCAAGTCCAGCAATAATGTAGCCATCTCCTGCATTGTTGCCACTACCGCATAATACGATTATATGTGTCGTATTAGGTGCTTTTCTAATCAGCGTATGAAAACAAAACCTGGCCGCTTTTCGCATTAATTCAAAGCCATTAATGCCTTTCTCTTCGATGGCATAACGGTCAATTTCGCGAACTTGCTCTGCAGAAAATAGTGCTTGAGGGAGTGAAAGGTTTCTTGGCTTCATACATCTAACCTGTTTGATGAGATCAAAATAAGATACATGGCACTTTAATTCGTGATAATACAAATTTTACGGATTCTTAACGTCTCTGATATGCAAACTGGCGATTTATAAAGACCCTAATATATAAAGTACAGCTCTATTTAACGTAGCTATAAAAATACTACGATGCAAATAAACATGTCTTTGTTTTAGAAAACCTCTTAGGGTTTGTTGATACTGTATAAAACAGTTTTTAAACAAATATCAAACAAGTAGAATGTCGAAAAATATTTTGGTTAAGGGTTTTTATGAATACCAAGTCAGAACAGATGATTATATGGGCTACTCGGGCATCGGTCGCCGTGGCATTTTCCTTATTGATTCTGAAACTGTATGCGTGGTTTGCAACGGGCTCATTGGGAATTTTGGCGGCTTTGGTTGACTCTCTGCTGGATCTTGGGGCGTCGGTTATCAATATGTTTGCTGTTCGTTATGCTTTAGAACCTGCCGATGAAGAGCATCGTTTTGGGCATGGCAAGGCAGAAGCTTTAGCGGGTTTGGGGCAGTCATTGTTTATTGCTAGTTCTGCTATATTTCTGGTGATTTATACGGTTGAGCGGCTTTTGAATCCGCAGCTGATAGCATCCCCGGAAGTAGGTAGTTGGGTGATGCTTATTTCAATGGCTTTAACTTTGATTTTAGTCATTTATCAGCGTCGAGTTGTTGCTGTGACCGGGTCAATTGCGATAAAAGCTGACTCCTTACATTATTCTGCTGACTTGGTAACGAATGCCGGTATCTTAATTGGTCTGGGTTTATATTATTTCGGGTGGCTTTATTCAGACCCCATTATTGCGTTATTAATCGGTCTTTATATCTTTAAGTGTGCCGCTGAGATTGGCTATGAATCGATACAATTGTTGCTAGACAGGGAGTTACCCAAAGAAGAGCAAGAAAGAATACGCGAGCTGGCAGCGGTGACTGAAGGTGTTATTGAGGTGCATGATGTCAGAACTAGGCAATCTGGCCAAACAAAGTTCATTCAACTTCATCTAGTGATGGATGGTCACCTTTCATTGTTTGAAGCACATCAACTGAGTGATAAAGTTGAAACTGTGCTCCGTCAATCTTTTCCAAATGCCGATATCATCATTCACCAGGACCCACACACTGAAGTGCTAAGCACCGACTAGTTGAGTTTAGTGCCTAATGTGAATCGCGCTTCTTTAAAGTACGCCTGATTACTCTCTATTATCAGCCGTACATTCAGCGCTCTTGGAATCTAGTTTACAGCGTACTTTGCGTAGAAGCTTAAGTGTACGTTTGTCATAAATTCCTCGTTTACCAAGCTCGATACGGCTTTCTCGAAAATCTTCAACCCAGAAATCATAAAGGTCATCGGGAATATCTATCCAATATTTCTCTGGAATGGTCGCCTCAGGGTCCGTTAAGAATTTTACAAATTTCGGGTATTCTTCGACAGCTTTAGATCTGGCTTTTTGGAGGAAACCTTCAGGAAATTTTTCCCATCGGGCAATAACCTGCATGGTGATATATAGGAATGGCTCCCTATAAATGCCACCATTTGGCTCAAGTCCTTTATGCATTTCGAAGGGTTCATAGACAATGGCTGGTGCAGCGGTTAAGTCAACACTGCCGTTGTTAAACTTAAGGATAGAGTTAAATATCGTAGAGTTTACGGGGGTGATGCCATATTTCTCAGAAAGATACTCGGACTCTGGAATGCCATCCAGAACTGCCATGCGTAAGCCAGCAAAATCTTTAGGCAGTAGAATTGTACGGTCACGTGTAAACATGAATATTGCACCAGCAGGGCCAATAGCTAAAACTTCATACTCTCCTACGCGCATTAATTTTGCTGCTTTTGGTGAGCTAAGTGTTTTAATGATAATGCCTAAATGCTTGTAGCTGGGGATAGCGCCGATAGCGCCTAGGCTGCCAGTGAAACCATTAAACTCCCTAGCGCGAAAGCCAAGTAAATTGACCGCATCGCAACGGCCTAATTTAAATTCATCTATCGCAATTCGTTCATCACCATATACCTCATAAGTAAGGTCGACGCCCCATTTATAAGCTTGGATTTTTGCTTCTTTCATTATTTGCCCAACCGGGCCAGCTTTACCAATCGGGTCCCAAACACACATAAAAATGGGCACGAGGTCTTTGTTTTCTTTTTCGGGGGGAGAATAATCTTCAGCAGATAAACTAAGGCTGAAGATACTTGTGATGATTACAAGTAAAGGGAGTAAAGCTGATCGAATAAGTTTTATCATAAGTTACAATTATTGTTGTTGGGTAATTGGATCATCTTAACGTTGGGAATAGGTGCTGTCATGCTAAAAGTTCAGGATCCTACAAAAATGTGAATTGTCTTTACCTTTAGCGTACTTTTGTATTTTATTTTTTTAAGATTAAGGTAACAACACTGCATAAGCTGATTTGATAGGAGTTATAAAATGGACGCGACATTTATCTTATGGCAGGTACTGACACAAATATTTTTAACTTTAACTTTAACTTTAACTTTAACTTTATTTCTATTGCTAGGTTTACGTAAGTCCGCAGCCATTAAAGCAGGTAGCGTGGTATAGGTAAAAGACGGCTCTTCATAACCATGCGTGGCCTGATGATGTACTGAAAGTGTCAAACAATATTCAGAATCAATTTCAGGCACCGGTTTTATTTTATACGCTTGCTGTTATATTTTTAGTTCTCGGTGGGGTTACAGCGGGCTTTCTGCCTGGACTTATATCATCACCCGCTTAATTCATACCTACGTCCACGTAGGCACAAATTATGTGCCTGTACGCTTCAAGGTCTTTATAGTCGGTAATTTATGTTTGGCAGCCTTAAACGTGATGTTAGTGCTGACTCTAATTTGTGTACTATGATGGCTAACTTGCTTGAATCATGACAGGGTTATTTTCACGATCAAAGACAGCATATTGCGATAAGTCTTGCCCTGAAGCCAGGTTGTTGGTCATCTGATTCAAAAAAGGTTCGGCATCTTCTGTAGAGGGTGCGACACCATCTTTTCCTGATAGGCCAACCGCAAATACAAAATCCCATGCTTTTGCAACAGAGTCTGCTTCTTCTGACAAGTTCTTGAAAGAGGTGATTTCTTCAGGCAGCTTGTCTACACACATTACCGGAGAAAGGGTGCCTCGCTGTTTACTTTTTTTCTTTTTGGTTTCACTTTCCGCTTTAGCAAATAACAGCAGTAGGCGTTGTGGTTCATCTTGCTCAGAGGCGGCTTTTAATAACTCTTCAAAATTAGAAATCATAAAGGAATCCTTAACTGTAATGCAAAAGCGTGAAGCTCAAACAACAAGTGTCAAAATAAAAAACAAATGCTGTGCGCGTTAAACTACTTGAAGGCTATGATATAGCGTCTTTTTCATATGTTAAATGACCGATATCAAGCTGCATGTAATTGCTGTTTTTGGATTGAATTTGTAATTGGTCCATTTTTGGCTTAGTCCTGATGCTTTGCTTCAGGTTTGTTGAAAGCGGTTATTCGATCACTTGTTCATAAAGTTGATGCTGATGAGGCAAGATCTTTCTTGGGACGCTTGAACCTGAATCATCCAGATTCGACTAAAGATAAAATTCTGTATCCTCTATCGCTGGCGATAAGCGAGAATGGCTATTTGAAACCCGTGTTGACTTTCATTTTACAAAAACACCAGTCAAATTAGGCTGGTGTTTTTGTATCTACTCAAATAGAAGTAATGTTCTAACACTAGATTAATGCTCTTTTTGAAATAGTGAAAACTAGTCTTATTGTGACTGAATTTCTAGTTACACCCATTGATAAAAGCTGTTAAATTGTTATGAGCTAAATGTGTGCATGATATTTTTGTAGAGGAAGGTATGAGAACAATAATAAAGCTAGCTGGGTTAGTTGCAATTGCAGTTTCCTTATCCAGCTTTTCTTTTGCTGATGAGACTGGTTTTTTTGACGCTATCCAGAATGGCGATGCAAATTTGAATTTTCGCTTACGCTATGAAGATGCGAATCAATCTGCTAATACAAGGCAGGGGGCACAAGCGCTAACGTTACGTTCAAGGTTGAGTTTTGAAACGCAAACATACAAACTATTTTCTGGTTTGATTGAATTCGATGACGTGACCGCTATTCCAGATGATGATAACTACAACTCAGGAAATAATGGCCAAATTGATGATGTACTTGTCGTTGACCCTGAAGGTACTGAAATAAATCGCGTCTGGCTGGCTTATGATATATCAAACACATTATTTAGATACGGACGTCAGGATTACAATTTAAATAATGAACGAATTATTGGTAGTGATGCATGGCACCAAAATCAGCAAACACTCTCTGGTCTGAGTATTAAAAACGAGTCACTAAACTATACGCGTATTAATTTTGCCCAGTTCAATAAGGTTGAAGGTGTTCAAGATCAACAGCTTTCAGGCGCACACAGCAGTCTAGATGCGAAGTTAATTAATCTCGAATACCGTGGCTTTTTGATCAGTAAGTTATCTCTATATAGTCTTTGGTTGGATGATCATGACATACAGACTCAATGGGAAAGTAAAACCTATGGTTTGAATTTTACCGGTTTACTCGGAAGTGAACCCTTGGTTGAGTATCTTATTGGTTATGCAAATCAGGAGGATTCAGGAAACAATCCTTTAAACTATTCTGCCCATTACTCTCATTATGATATTCAGCTTACTTATCATGGTTTTCAGTTTAAATTAGGGCAGGAAACTCTAGGTGCAGACGGCGAAGGATTTTTTGTCACGCCTTTGGCTAGCCAGCATAATTTTCAAGGTTGGACTGGCCAGTTTATTAATCAGGGTTTAGGCAATATTAAAGGTGGTGTAATTGATCAGTATGTGGGGCTAGGTTTTTCCTGCTCTGACAGCTTCAATGTCTTAGCTATTTATCATGACTTCCAATCAGATAGCCATAAAACGGGGCTGGGGGATCTTGGGAGTGAGTGGGGAATTCAGGCGCTTGCAGAGTTAAATGAATATCGTTTTGTCGCAAAATATGCAGACTATTCTAAAGATAGGTTTGGTGTTGATACGAATCGTTTATGGTTAAGTGTTGAGTTAGCGCTTTAATGTTTGTCGGCGTGTGCCTACAACTTAATCCTACAACTTAATCCTACAGCTTAATCCTATAACTCAATTCTACAACTACAGTTGCTCACAGTGTAGTATGTCAAAACTTTGTTGACCGTCTTTTATCTTTGAGCTTGGCCAAATTGCATTGGCATTTTTCGTATAAGCTTCGTTTTGAGCAAGAATTTGCAGCTCCTCAGCGATTGCTTTTGCATTTCTATTTATCAGCATTGTGGTCGTTCTGACTGTCGCATGATACTCATTTATTTTTTTGCAGCTGGTATGGTGATTTGAAAAAATGATTTGGTTGGCACCAGGGGTTAATTCAACAAAAGAGCATGCTTGAAGGGCAAAGGCGCTCATCACTAATGCCATTTTTTTCGGCAGTGAGGGGGGATTAATTAATTTCATTTGAGTTTCACGGTTCATAAGCGATAATGCTTCTTTTTAAAGTTTCAAGAAATATAGAGCGGTAAGGTTAAGCATGAGTTTACAGTATAAGATTGTGCCGGTAACGGCTTTTGAACAAAATTGTTCAGTTCTCTGGTGTGATGAAACTAAAGAAGCGGCTGTGGTTGATCCCGGTGGAGATTTACCAAAAATTCTTAACCTTGTCGAACACTTAGGTTTGTCTCTTAAAAAGATAATTTTGACCCATGCGCATATTGATCATGCGGGTGGTACGGCTGAGTTATCTGAAGCACACAAATTGCCAATTGAGGGGCCGCATAAGGAGGATCAATTCTGGATAGACTCTTTGCCTCAGCAAAGTCAAATGTTTGGTTTTCCAGCTGTTAAGTCATTTACACCTGATCGTTGGTTATCACATGAGGATACCGTAAGTGTCGGGAATGAGACGCTTAAAGTGCTACATTGCCCTGGTCATACACCGGGGCATGTGGTTTTCTATCATGCGCCTTCTATGTTAGCCGTAGTGGGGGATGTATTATTTCAAGGCTCGATAGGTCGAACGGACTTTCCAAAAGGCGATTTTGATACGCTTGCTCATTCGATTAGAACCCATTTGTGGGCGCTCCCTGAAAGCGTTCAATTTATTCCTGGTCATGGGCCCATGTCTTCCATCGGGCATGAAAAAGCGACGAATCCCTTCGTTGGTGGCTACGGATAATGGTGGTGCTTACTTAGTTTGTTTATAGCATGCAATATAAGAGAGGCTTAGTAATTTAAGCGTATTGCATCTTAGTCATGCTATTTTTTATCAAGATTTATTATTTAAAATTTCGTACGAAAGGTTATTGAATGTCTCAAATAGTTAGAACGCGAATTGCACCCTCACCAACAGGTGATCCTCATGTTGGTACGGCTTACATTGCATTATTCAATATGTGTTTTGCTAAACAGCATAATGGTAAGTTTATTTTACGTATCGAAGATACGGATCAGGCAAGAAGTACGCCTGAATCTGAGCAGGATATCCTGTCATCATTAAGGTGGCTGGGTTTGGATTGGGATGAAGGGCCTGATGTGGGTGGTGAGTACGGACCATACCGTCAAAGTGAGCGTAAAGATGACTATCGTGCTTATGCCGTGCAGCTAATTGAACAGGGTGATGCTTTTTATTGCTTCAGAACGCCTGAAGAATTAGAGGTTATTCGTGAAGAAAGAAAATCAGCTGGTTTGAATCCTGGTATAAAAGGCAATCTGGAGTTGCCTGCAGAAGACGTCAAAGAGCGTTTGGCGCGTGGTGATGCTTACGTCATTAGAATGAAAGTGCCTGATGAGGGAACGTGTGTCATTGATGATATGCTTCGAGGCAAAATCGAAATCGACTGGTCGCAGGTAGATTGTCAAATTCTATTAAAATCTGACGGAATGCCCACTTACCATTTAGCCAATGTGGTCGATGATCACTTAATGGCAATCACGCATGTAATTCGTGGTGAAGAGTGGATTAACTCTGCGCCAAAACATAAGTTGTTATATCAGTATTTTTCTTGGGATATGCCGACGCTATGTCATATGCCATTGCTTAGAAATCCTGATAAAAGTAAGTTGAGCAAGCGTAAGAACCCAACCAGTATTAACTATTATGAGCGTGCAGGCTTTTTGCCTGAAACTGTCGTTAACTATCTAGGGCGTATGGGTTGGTCAATGCCTGATGAACGCGAGAAGTTTTCACTTAACGATATGATAGAAAGCTTTGATATTACTCGAGTTTCGCTTGGGGGACCGATTTTTGACGTTGAAAAACTCCAATGGCTCAATGGCTTATGGATTCGTGAGAACTTAACGCCTGAAGCTTTTGTTGAACGCGCCAAAAAATGGGCGTTCAATGAGAAACATTTATTACCCCTTGTTGAGCATGTGCAGGGAAGGGTTGAAACCCTAGCTGATATTGTACCGCTAACGGGATTCATGTTTTCTGGTATGCTAAATTTGAAAGCAGAAGACTTTGTCCATAAAAAGCTTGAAGAAAGCCAAGTCAAACGCGTTCTTCAATTTGTCTTATGGAAGCTTGAGGCTCAGCGCCACTGGAACAAAGATCAAATATTTGCAGATATTAAAGCCCTGGCGAAAGCCATGGAAATAAAAATTGGCGACTGTATGCAGCCTATTTTTATCGCGATTGCAGGTACGCCAAACTCTTGGTCGGTGGTTGATTCAATGGCACATCTTGGGCCCGATATGAGTAGGGCACGATTACGCCATGCTGTGAACTGTCTAGGTGGTTTTTCCAAGAAAGAGACTAAGCGTGTTGAGAAGGAATATCAGTCACTTACAGCGGCTATTGACGCGAGCTTAACGAGTTAATATTAACTAAAAAAATATGCGAAATTCGTCTTGACTCAGGGGGCGGGTTTGCATAATATACGCCCCGTTGAATGACACAGCGCAACATTAGAGGGGCCATAGCTCAGCTGGGAGAGCGCGACGCTGGCAGCGTTGAGGTCTGCGGTTCGATCCCGCATGGCTCCACCAATTTTGTTAGTAGTTGTTCAGGTAAAGTTTTAGTCCCCTTCGTCTAGAGGCCTAGGACACCGCCCTTTCACGGCGGTAACAGGGGTTCGACTCCCCTAGGGGACGCCATATTAAAAACCGCTAATGCTTTGGTATTAGCGGTTTTTTTTCGTCTACTGTTTATACTTCTTACTTCCTGTTTTGCGCTATTTTACGCTTGATTATTGATTGTCATATTTTTGACTTTCGTGCTTAAGTTTTTTTGTTGTTCTTGAGAATGTGCGCTATTTC
>Ga0105348_1000171_pt1 | contig 47499 bp, 37 predicted proteins | sample EN8Hudsemesocosm_2_FD_83504 | JGI IMG/M metagenome (GOLD analysis project Ga0105348, IMG submission 83504) | Methane-oxidizing microbial communities from mesocosms in the Hudson Canyon - EN8C Hudson Canyon | ecosystem: Environmental > Aquatic > Marine > Cold seeps | place: Hudson Canyon... | reverse complement strand
GGGACAAGATTAGGCATGACGATTGCGCGTCTGAAGCATCGTGAAGTAGCAGGCACCGTTTCGGGGAGCATGTCGCTGTCACGAAAATGAAGGTGCCAGTCGTCGGGGGCTTGGAGCGTAATTTCTTGCATGAGATATCCTGAATTGTTTAGGGTGGAACCTCTCTATTATGCCTGAAAAAAAGACCACCATAAAATCTGCAGTCTAAATTCGAAATATTTAGTTTCTTAAGGCTGGGCTGCTGCCGTAAATTTTTGGCTTAGTATATTCCCTCTTGGTAGTTTTTATTAATCAATACGCGCTCTACTAACCGTATTTTTGGTCTACTCTGGGTTTAGTCCAATAAGGTAAAAACGTACTGAAGAATAATGTAAAGGCTATTAGCCAGAGTAAACCGGAAAGGCCTATCCATAAAGTGTGAAGTGACGGGAATAGTACGGGTAATAATACTCTGATGACGGCGGCAATAGTTAAACTATACAGCGAAAAGAAAACTCTCTTGGGCAGTGCTTTTAGGCTGCGGCCAGTATGACCGGTAGACACTCTCGCCATCATTCCCATCGTGATGACGCCAATGGTGCCAACAGCGAAAGCATGAAGGTGAATATAAGGCGATAGCTGAAGAGTCTCGCTCAGGGCAAATAAAAGAAAACCTAAGTCGATAAAGAGCAGTGCTATGTAGAAGCACCAGAGTAAAGGGTTTTTCCATGCGCCAGGGGTATACCAGCCAATTATTCTCGCTGTGGTGATCAGGCAAATAGACATTGCCATGACTTGTGAGAAGCGTAGCGCGTCGAAGAAAAGTTCAGAGATAAAGAAGCCAAGAAAACACAGTAGGCTCGGTATATCTAACCAGCGGGAATTGAATAAGCTTACTTGATAGTCCACCCCGTTTTGAATAAATAACGGGATAATGCGTCTTCCAATGGTTAGCACAAGACCTATGATAAGATAGACGCCACCATATAGCGCTATTTGAATGTTGCTGGCGACGATTGCTTCGGCGGGACCGAGTGTTTCGGCATAAAAAAGTAGATTGCCTAAACCAAGTAAAAAAAGCTTTGAAAGTATGGCCAATTGACGCCACTGTTTGACTGCTACAATAGGTACCGCGATTGCGAAGATGAGTAATATCATAAATATCAGATCAAATGCGGCTGCCAGAGGCAGTAAGCTTTCGCCTAAAAACCAAAATATTCTTGCGCTGGCCCAGCATGCAAAAAGTGCAGCAAGAGAATAGCCATGAGGTGTTTGTTTACCTGTCCAGTTTTTAACAGCGGTTAATAGAAAACCAGCAATCACTGCTAAGCCATAGCCATATATCATTTCATGAGCATGCCATTGAAAGGGGCTTATATTTTTTAGTTGAAGATTCAGAAAACCCAGATAAACGCCTAACCAATAGGCTATCGAAGTAATAGCCAAGAAACTTGCCCCTGCAAAAAAAGGGCGGAAGCCTAAATTGAATAGGGCAGGATGCGCGTGTTCTTGAGGCATGGCTTATGACTCTCTATCGACATGAAAATATAAAGGCTAGCGTGAGGCTAGCCTTACTTCAATACCCCAAAAGGGTCATAGATCTCTAACTAATAAGCCTTTTTCGAGTACTTCTTGTGAAATATCTAATTGGGCTAGTTCCGGTATAACCAGGTCAACGCGATAGCGTGAGCCTAATGCCGCTTCAATTGGCTCTTTGTTCTTGGTGTTGATGAGTTGGCCGACTTTAAAAGGGATATTTCCGGCGGGTGTCAGTAATGTAACAGAGTCTCCGACTGAAAATTTATTTTTTGCTTCGAGTGTTAGTTTGTTATCTTTCAATGACGCGATATCTACATCTGCGACAAAAAGTTGCTTAGTCGAAGCCGAATTACCTGTTTCATAGTTTTGATATTCATCTGGCACGTGGCGACGATAAAATCCTTCGGTGAAGCCTCTATTAGCCATGCCTTCCAGGTTATCCATCAAATCCATGCTGAATTTTTTCCCGGCAGCCGCATCATCAATCGCCTGGCGATAAACCTGTGCCGTACGCGCTGCGTAGTAATAAGACTTGGTACGGCCTTCGATTTTTAATGACTCAACGCCTATTTCCATTAGGCGCTCTACATGCTGCACTGCTCGAAGGTCTTTAGAGTTCATAATATAGGTGCCATGCTCATCTTCATAAGCGGGCATATATTCTCCCGGACGGCCCTTCTCTTGAAGCAGGTAAAGTGGAGAAATGTTTGGGTCGCTTGAAGTTTGTACGTTTAAACTTTGTGCGCTAATATCTAACCTCTTAACTTCTGGGTCGAAGGTTTGAATCGGGCTGCTAGGCACTATCTCGCCGGCATCAGTTTGCTCGGCTTCATGTGTTTGATACTTCCAGCGACATGAGTTGGTGCAAGCGCCTTGGTTAGAGTCTCGGTGAGTCATATACCCGGAAAGCAGGCAGCGTCCAGAATAGGCTATGCAAAGGGCGCCATGAACGAATACTTCTATTTCCATTTCGGGGCAGCGCTGTTTTATTTCAGCAATTTCATCAAGCGATAGCTCGCGAGATAAAATAACCCGTGTTAAACCCTGTTTCTGCCAAAACCTAACCGTCGCCCAGTTAACCGCATTTGCCTGTACCGATAAGTGAACCGGGATGTCGGGCCATTTATCTCTGACCATCATAATGATGCCGGGGTCAGACATGATCAAGGCGTCTGGCTTCATTGCAATGACGCTTTCCATATCTCTGAGATAGCTTTTAACTTTATCGTTATGTGGGCTAATGTTAGAGGCAATATAGAATTGTTTGCCTAAGGCGTGTGCACGTTCAACACCCTTGGCTAAATTCTCAATATGATTAAATTCATTTTCTCTTACGCGTAAACTATAGCGGGGTTGACCGGCATAAACAGCGTCTGCGCCATATGCAAACGCATATTCCATATTTTGTAGTGAGCCTGCTGGGGATAAGAGTTCTGGCTTTTTCATAATGTCCATCACTCTGCTTGAGAAATAGCAGAGCCTACTTCTAATTGCTCAAACCAGTTCAGAAATTTAGTTACATTTTCACCTTTAAACATCCTGCCGTGCTGGGGGACTAGCATATCTATGTCGAGTTTTCTTGCTCGGTTTATCCAATCATTTTTGGCTGCATTTGAGGGCATCCAGCGCTGGTGGAACATTTTCATCTTAGAAATGTGAGACTCAAAGTCATCAACAAACATTGGGCTGTCAATAGGTTCGAGAGCGGCACCCACATCACCTGAGAATAAAATCTTGGCGACAGGGTCATAAACATGGAAATTGCCAGAAGAGTGAAGGTAGTGAGCAGGTATAAGTTGTAGAGACAAGCCTGCAAGGTCCAGTATTCGGCCTTCATCTTGGATCGGTTCATAGCTAATGTTGTTCATACCGAAATGACGGATAAAACTCTCCCAGAGCCAGGGGCCGTGTAGTTTCGCATCAGGTACGACTTGATCCCATAAACCCAGGGACGAAATGATGTCCGGGTCTTGATGAGAGGCGAATAAGTGAGTGATCTGCTCAAGTGGAATGTACTTCACGACCGAGCTAAGCATCGGCGCAAACAGCTCAACACCACCGGGATCAAGAAGCACTGCTTGTTGATTGTTGATGATTAAGAATTGATTGGAATCAATGATCTTCTCAGGTTTGTCGGGGTCACGTCCGAAGTATATCCATTGATGTTTTTCTTGATATAAGACCTGTGATTTCATGTGTTTGCCTAGATAAACTTATTGTTAGTCGAAAGATATTTTAGAGCGTTATCAATATGCTGAAGAATTCGTCTAATCATTTCTTCGACATTTTGAGCCATATCCAATAACACGGGGCTATGTTCCCCGGTGCGAGGCGCTTCTATTTTTGAGTTCACTGCAATGACAGCAATGCTGCGAATATTTTTTTGCATATCAATTAGCAGGTCATGTAATTCCCGGTTAAAGCGAATGATACGCTCTCTGCTTTGTAGCTCTCTGGATTCTCTATTGGCTAAGTGTTCAGCGATGATAGCGGGTACTTGATTGCTTGCCATTTTGCTTACGGCATATTCCAGTTTTTGTTCGAATAGGCTGGTGCGCCATTCTCTTACTGCTTTGCTGGCGGTCTCGACCGTCATGGAACTGACTAGGTCGGCGAGTGATATTGACTCGCGTGAGCATTCGTCATAGAAGGTTGCAAGGACGGCTAAGCCAGCCGCGCTTTCACCAATGCGCTTAGCAAGGACGCGCAGGTTTTTAGACGAGATGGATAAGCTGCGCGTTATTTCCTGTGCATGGTATAACTCGGCGGCTACTTTTGCTGCGATGACTGTTTGCTGGGTATTTTCGCTAAGCATAAGCTTTATTTCTCCAAAGCATTTAGATAAGGGAGCAGGCGCTAAGGCTTAAAGGCTTAAAGGCTTAACTTCGTGAATCCAGCCCTGAATAATGCTCGTGTCTTCGATCAATTAATATTAGCACTTATCGGCCATTGTGCAGGAAACTATACAGCTAGTCGGTAATTTACTGGGAGAATAGTTTGGAGAAAATGTAGACCTGAATTTAAATGGCACAAACAAAAAAAGCGAGGGTGGAAGACCCCCGCAAGCAGTAAAAAAATTTAGTGTTCATTGCTGCAGTTTAACCATCGCAGCACACTCATTAAAATTTGGCCGCTAACTGTAGCCAGATTTTAGTGGTATCTGACCCGAAATCATCACCTTCGCTGTAGCTGGCAAGTTTCACTAAACCAGAGTAGTTCTCAGTGAATTTCTTGGCAACAAGTAAATCTATTTCACTGCCGAAGTCATCAGCAGAGCCATCATCAGCTTCAAATTGATGATAAATAACAGCAATCTTAGGGCCAAACAATTTGCTCGATAGTGTGAATGACGTATCTACAAGGCCTGCATCGGGTGTTGCTTTGGCGAAAGTATCCGCCCAGCCGTTAAATGCATGCTTAGTCGCAAGTGGGGTTTGGAATGCGCCAGCACTGCTGTCAGAACCTAAAACCTCATAACCTAATTTGGCGGTCACTCCTGAGATATTTAGCCCGGCCTCAATATTAAGGTAATCAGTGTCTACATCTGTGCCGTTATCTGTCTCTTGCTGTGCGAATTCAGCGGTATAAAGTACAGAGAGATCATCGCTAGCAGCAATCTTACCATTTGCGCGTAAACCAAAAGTGTCACTTATATCTTTAAGGTCATAGAAGTATGCGCTTAGATTAAGGCCTTCAATACTCTTGTTATTGATGTGATATATCTGGTGATCATTGTGATCAATATTGCCGCCAGTGAATTGATTTACGTTATAAACATTGGCTAGCAAAATGGTCGTGTCTGGTAGACTTGTGTTTACTGTCGAAAATGCATCATAAGTTTGTTCGTTCTGTCTCCAACCCACCCCGCCGACGAAACGTTGGTTGTCGAGTAATATGCGTTGACGACCATAGCGTACTAAGGTGTCTGCTGGTGCTGCGAAATCAATATAAGCTTGATTGATTTCAGTATAAGTGGCATCTAATACGACAGCTTCTTCAGCAGGGTCACTGCCACTTTCACTATAGTTCTTGTCGCCAACAATGCTGTTGTTGTCCATTTCCAGTACGGCAGAAACGCCTTCATAAGCAAGTGTTTTATAGGTGATGCGCGTTTTTACTGTTGATGCCAGGGCTTCTCGAGACGGGCCATCCTGATCAACATACTCAAATCGATAACGTAGTGCCAGAGATGCATCTCCACCGGTAATCGCGGCAGTGATCGAGTCAGCTTCATCGGCAGCGAACGTGGGTGCTGCTGAAGATAGCCCGAGAGCGAGCATGGAAATGGTTAGACTTAGAGCATTCTTCATAAACGATATCCTAGGTGGTGTGAATTTTTAAATAAGTCAAGCAAAGTATAGGCTATAAATGCCTAGTTTGAGGGCTATTTAACGCTTTTGCTGGCGTGCTAACAATTGGAAAGAGGAGGTAGGTGTCTACCCCCGTATAAGTAGATGTGGGGGTAGGTCTGGACTCGGGTATAGAGTGCTTTTTAGGCTGAGCCTAGGTGCCGCGCTAGCTGTCGCGTTTTTCGCGATCAAGGCAGGCAGCGAAATCTACACCTTTTAAATGTGGCACGAAATTGCATGGGCCTTGACGACTGTCAATTTGTGAATCGATGATACTATCCCATGCTGTTCTGCACGCATTGGTGCTGCCGGGTAAGCAGAAAACAAGCGTTTTATTTGCCATGCCTGCCAGTGCCCGCGACTGAATGGTTGAGGTGCCTATTTGCTCGAGTGATATTTGTCTGAATAATTCACCAAAGCCATCAACGGTTTTATCTAGTAAGGGGGTAACCGCTTCGGGTGTGCTGTCTCGACCGGTAAAGCCGGTGCCGCCGGTAATAATGACCACTTGTGTTTCATTGTCAGCAATCCACCCAGACAATAGGGCTCTAATGCGATAAATGTCGTCAATGACAATCTTCTTGTCCGCTAGTTGGTGGCCAGCTGCTTCAAGCTTGCTTACCAGTAATTGTCCTGAAGTGTCCGTTTCTTCATTGCGTGTGTCTGATACCGTTAGAACGGCTACATTTAAGGCGATGGTTTCTTGACTGACATTGTGGCCCATAATTGCTCTCTTAATGGTTGGTTCTATCAACTAACTAGTAGCGAAGTCTAAAATTCTCATAAGCAGGAAGGTATCTTAAAGTGATATGGCTTGTATATGATATGTATCATGCAGGCCTTACTTTAAGTTTATTTCTGCGTTCAACCGGGTTTATATTTAATCGCTTTCTAAAAAATTATGTGTCGATGCATATTGTACGCGTTTGTTAAAACGGTCTGTTTTAATGGCTAGAAACATTACCATCATACAGCTGGCGAGCACGCCATAAAGCACCATGAAGCAAGCAGTATGAATGCCAATTAAATCAACGGCTAAACCGAAAGCGATGGGTAGTGTGCAGCCTCCTAGCGCGCCCATGGCAGCGACAATGCCGCCGACCAAACCCATTTGTTGCGGGTAATATTCATGAATGGTCTTGTAGACGCTGGCGCGACCAAAGCCTTGGGCTATACCGATGACAAAGATGAGTGCGCTGAAGAGCCATACATTGATTTCTATATTCAATTGAACATCTTGCTCGACGCCATGGATGGTCATTGTGGTGGGGGGGTAGCAAAGGAAAAATAAGCAAACCAGGCATATCCAGAATACCGCCCAATTGACAGTTCGTCCGCCGTAGCGGTCGGCAAACCAGCCTCCTAGTGCGCGCACCATGCTTGAAGTGGCGACAAAAAATAGTGTAAATGCCATTGCTTGAGTATGGCTTAATTTATAAGCCGAAACGTAGTATTGGGGCAGCCAGAGAATAAGTGCCAGAAAGCTTCCAAAAACAAAATAGTAATAGAGGCCAAAGCGCCAAATCTGAATTTGTCGAAGCGCTTCGAGGGTGGTGAGTTTGGCTTGAAGTTGGGTAGGGGTATAAGGGCGATTTGGCGCCAATAGCCAGAATAAAAACGCGGTACTTAGCAAGCCAGCGCCATAGATTGGGCCAATACTATCCCAACCCCAGTGGCTGACAATGAAGGGCGCTAATGCCAGGGTGATGGCCGCGCCGGTATTGCCTGCGCCAAATATGCCCATAGCGGTACCTTGGTGCTTGCTTTTAAACCAGTCGGTGACGTAGCGAAGGCCGATGGTAAATGAGGTGCCGCTTAGGCCAATCCAAAGACCCAGCCAAATATAAGCCTCTAATGTTTCTATATAAGGCAACATAAAAAGCGGTGGGGTGCTTATTAGCATTTGTATGATGTAAACGTTTTTAGGGGCGTATTTTTCGGATAACCAGCCAGCGGGAATGCGTCCAAGTGCGCCGCTTAATACCGGGGCTGAGAAGAATAGGCCGAGTTGTGTGGCGCTTAGTTGTAGGCTTTCTTGAAGATCAAGGCCTAATACAGCATACAGGGTCCATACGGAAAAGTTTGCCGCGAAAGCGATGGTGGCAATGGTTAATGCGCGGGCGGCACCTGGAAGTTCGAAATTCATATGTGAGGCTCAAAGCTAGCGGAGTTGAATTCTACCGTCATAAGTTTACACAAATTTATAGAAGTCGCTATTAAACAAGAATAATCCCTTCTAAATATGTTCTAACCCTATTGAATTTTATACGCGCTGATAAATACCTATAAGTAGGTAAATGGAGCGGTATAAGCTTGGTTCGTCGCCTGTAAGCAGCAGACTAAAGTGAGTATAAATAGCAAATATACTCATTTTTCGGGTTTCTAAACTTGATTCAAATCAAGGTAGAATTTTAGCCCTCACGACAGAATGGTGTCGAACCCTGTTTGGATAGGAGACGTTAATGTCCAATGAACATAAGATAAATCTTTTCGCATTTGGCGACCCTAAGATTAAGACTTTGCATTTCACATGGTTTGCATTTTTCTTGACCTTTATGGTTTGGTTTAATCATGCACCGTTATTGGTGTTTATGAAAGAAGCCTTTGATATGACCTCGCAACAGGTTAAGGCTTTAATGATTCTAAATGTTGCATTGACCATTCCGGCACGAATCGTGATCGGTATTTTGGTCGATAAAATTGGACCACGAAAAGTCTACAGTACGCTATTAGTGCTAACGGGCGTCATTTGCTGTTTGTTTGCAGTGGCTCAAACCTATGAGCAATTAGCCTTACTGCGTTTCTTAATGGGTTTTGTTGGTGCGGGATTTGTTATCGGAATTCGAATGGTTGGCGAGTGGTTCCCACATAAGTCAGTCGGTATTGCAGAAGGTATTTACGGCGGTTGGGGTAACTTTGGCTCGGCTGCATCAGCAATGATACTACCCACGCTGGCAATGGCCTATGGCGGTGAAGATGGATGGCGCTATGCATTAGCAACTACCGGTATTGTGGCGAGTATCTACGGGCTTATTTATTATCAGGTGGTACGTGATACGCCTAAAGGCTCTACCTACTTCAAACCCAAAAAAGCCGGTGGTTTGGAAGTCACCAGCTGGAGTGATTTTTACCTTTATTTGTTTATGAACATTCCTATGTATGCTGCGTTAGCAGTACTAGCATGGAAATTGTCGCCAACAGGGGTGGCACTTTTAAGTCAGACTGCGGTATATGTTATTTGGGCAGGTCTGGCTGCATTATATGTTTTCCAAACTAGCCAGATCTGGAATGTCAATAAAGAAGGTCTAAGGAATGGCGCGCAAGAATTAGACAAGTATAGCTTTAAGCAGGTGGCGATTTTGGATTGGTCCTACTTCGTGACATTTGGTTCAGAACTAGCGGTTGTGTCAATGTTGCCATTATTCTTCCTGGAAACATTTGAAGGACTTGACCCTGTAAAGGCCGGTTTATTAGCGGCAGGTTTTGCGTTCATGAATTTAGTTGCTCGTCCAACAGGCGGTTGGTTCTCAGATCATTTCGGTCGACGTAAAGCCTTGATGTTCCTGATCGGTGGTTTGGCGTGTGGTTATTTTGTTCTGGCTCAAGTGGACTCAAGTTGGTGGATTCCTGCCGCGGTAGTCGCGACGATGTGTTGTTCGTTTTTCGTTCAGGCGGGTGAGGGCGCGGTATTTGCGGTGGTACCTCTTATCAAGCGTCGCATGACGGGACAGATTGCCGGTATGGCCGGAGCGTATGGTAATGTGGGTGCAGTGACTTACTTAACCATCTTAAGCTTTGTTGATTACAGTACATTCTTCATGGTGATCGGCCTTTCAGCCTTGGTTGTGTTCTTCATCGCGATGATGATGGAAGAGCCAAAAGGTCAAATATCAGAGGTGCTACCGGACGGTACGGTTCATATGATCGATGTTGGTTAATGACTGCCATACTTATCGTTGCTTATGGCAACGGTAGTAAAGCCCCATAATGATGTTTATTATTGTGGGGCTTTTTGTTTTGGGGGATCTTTTATTTTATATTAGGTTCTATTTATTGTAGGGGGCTGAATGAGTCAAGTGCTGAAGATAGACGCTGCCTTTGCGTCACATGCTGGCATAAAACCGGTCAATGAAGATGCTGCGGGTGTGCGCGTGCCTGAGGATGAATATCTTAGTATCAATAAAGGTGTTGCTTTGGTCGTGGCAGATGGTGTTTCATCTGCTGAAGCCGGTCGCGAAGCTAGCCATACAGCGGTAGAGCGTTTTATTGAAGAGTACTTTCAAACCCCCGATACCTGGTCGGTCAGTAAATGCGGTGAACAGCTTTTATCGACCATTAATTTAAAACTCTTTCGAAAAAGTCATGAATTCACTTCTGATACCAAAGGTTATCTTTCAACATTTAGCGCGATTATTATCAAAGGCCGGACCGCACATTTTTTCCATGTTGGTGATAGTCGAATTTTTTTGTTGCGAGACTCAGAGTTAACGCAATGCACAACGGACCATGTCGCATCCTTAGGCAATAATAAATCCTTTTTAACGCGTGCCATCGGAATGGATAATCGGCTGCATATTGATTATGGTCGTGTCCCTCTTGAACAAGGTGATCGTTTATTGTTGTGTAGTGACGGTATTCACGATTTCATGTCTCAGCAGACTTTAATAGATACTTTAGCGCAAGATAAACCTGCTCAGGAAATAAGTGATAACTTTCTGGCGCAGGCTTTAGCGGGGGAATCTGACGATAATATAAGTGCGGTAGTCGGAATAATTGGCGAGCTCCCCTATGAAAATCTAGATGACTACAGTGCTAAATTAACACGTTTACCTTTTCCTCCACCGCTAGAGCCAGGAATGAAGCTGGATGGTTATGAGGTCATTAAAGAGTTGTTCGCTTCAAGTCGTAGTCAGCTTTATTTAGTGAAAGATGCTGCAAGCGGTGAGTTGCTGGCAATGAAGACGCCTTCCTTTAATTTTGAGGAAGACACTGCTTATATCGACCGCTTTATTCAAGAGGAATGGATAGGCATTCGTATTCAGCATCCGAATGTTGTGCGTATTATTCGTCAGGATAGAAAGCGTAGTTTTTTATATTATCTGATGGAATATGTGGAAGGGGATAGTTTAGCTAAATGGCTCGAAAACAATCAGCCTCCAAGTCCTAAGCGGGCCATTAATATTCTAAAGCAGGTTGCTGAGGGCATTAAAGAGTTTCATCTCAATGAAGCCATACACCAAGATCTGAAACCCGGTAATGTGATTGTCACTAAGGATGAGCGGGCGTTGGTACTGGATTTTGGTTCAGTCTTTGTGGCAGGGCTTTCGGAATGTGTCAGTCCGATTGTGGCTGGGGGGGTATTAGGCACCGCAGGGTATTCGGACCCATTATATTTACGAGGCCATAACCCAGGAATACAAGGTGATGTATATTCTCTGGCGACGATCACCTATGAAATGTTTGCCGGACAATTGCCTTTTGGAGAGGCCTTAGAAAATTGTCGGAGTGCCTTCGATTATGATCAGTTACGTTATACCCCCGCCAGTCACTATAACCCGGTGGTACCAGAATGGTTTGATGGTGCGCTAAAAAAAGGTACAAGTTTTGATTTAGAAGAGCGCTATCGTACAATTGACCATTTTATGGATGATTTGTTACGGCCAAATCCTGACTTTCTTAAGACCGATCCTGTGGTGCAAAAAAGCGCGAGTACCTTAATGTTTTGGAAGCTATTATCAGGCTTCTGGTTCGTCACATTTCTATTGTTAATTTATTTGTTTAGTCAAAATAGCTAAAGCACTGTTTTGGCTGATGAGGCAATAAATAGCGCGTCTTGATGTTTAGTATCGCAGCACGGCAGAATCTGGTCTTGTGGTCGATCTTGTATTAAATTTATATAAAACGAACGCCAAAGTAATATAAAACGAACGCTAAAATAATATGAAACGTAATACATATGACTAGCCCTAATCGTACTACTTTTTTTCAACGTGAAGTTTGGTACCGTTGCCTGAATGAACCCTCTTCAGATTACTACCCTTCTGTATTGCTGACTTTTATTCTTTCACTGGTCATTATTTTAAATATTCTGGAAGTTGTGCTCGGTTCTGTGGCTAAGTTTGCCGTTGTGATGGGGGATTGGGTGTTTTTAGCCAATTATATTTTTGTGGCTATTTTTATGCTGGAATATGGGCTTCGTGTCTGGGTCTCAGCAGATGCGCCCCATGAGCGGGAACTGAGCCTTTGGCAAAAACGCTGGATTTATATTCGTTCACCGATGGGTTTAATTGATTTATTTTCTTTTCTTCCGCTGCTTTTATTTGTTGTTTTACCCGACGATATTCTAGGGGATTTGAGAATACTTAAGCTTATTTCGATGGTTCGTGTTCTCAAATTGACGCGATATTCCGCCTCTTTATTCATGTTGGCGAGAGTCTATCGTGAAAATAAAAACACCTTACTCGCTGCCGGGCTGGTGATGATGATCCTGATGTTCATTGCTGCGACGGGTATTTTTATTTTTGAAAAGTCTGCTCAGCCACTTGATTTTGGCAGCATCCCGGCCTGTATGTGGTGGGCTTTCGTCACCTTAACCACCGTTGGGTATGGCGATATTACCCCGATTACGCTTGGGGGAAAAATTTTTGGCTCTGTTGTCATGGTTTGTGGTGTTGGTATTGCGGCGATGCCCGCGGGCATTTTCGCTTCATCTTTTGTGCAACTGGTAAGGGAGCAGGAGCATGAACGAAGGCGTAAGCTTCGTATCAGAAGTGGTAAACTCGCGGAGATGAATAGTGAGGGCCAAGGTGTCGCACTGCAAGTCGATATGAGCCAGTCTGAGCAGCGAGAAATTGCCTATTTGGTCTCTGAATACGCTTTGACATTTGAGCAGGCTGTGGGTGTCGTGATGCATTTTAGACGTTAGTTTACTTGCTGCCTGACACTTCACTAGTGATAATGACGGTTCTTTCAGGTAAACCTATTTTGGATTTATTATTGTAAGTAGGCAATTGTGAGTGGGCAAGTATGGACAGGAAAATATGGGTAGGACGATGTGGGTAGAGTAGTTTTTGCTCGGTATGGCGAGCCAAGGTTTAATACTAAACTGGGTCAAGGTCTAGCACTATGTTGATATGGAATGACTTCGCTTTTCTAAGCTTCATCTGCTTTTTAATGAGTAGTGTCAGTGCTTTACTCATTTTAGTTTCCGGGCAAAAAGGGGCGGCATTCCTATGGGGTTTGATCTGTCTGGATCTAGCGGTCTGGGGGTTTACCATGTTCATGTGTTTTTCCTCTGCAGAGGCCGAAGACGCATTATTCTGGTCTTATATTATCGAGTATGTGCTGATTTTTTTACCGGTTTTGATGTTTCACTTTGTGGTGCTTTTCGTTGATAAAATGGCATTTTTGTCGCGTACTTTATTAATTTATTATGCTATTTCTCTTGTCTACCTTTGGGTTGCTATGATTTGGCCTGAGCATCTCTTGCTTGAGCCTCAACGACGTTTTGGCCAGTTCTGGTTCCCGAAAGCTGGCCCGCTGTTCTATTTTTATCCAATACTCATGTTATTGATAGTTGGCCACGGGGTGCAACTTTTATTGGTTTTTCGTGGGTCGCAAGATAGAACGCAAAAGCTGAAAACCAATTATTTATTGTTCGCTACTATTTTTGGTCTTATTGGGGGAGGGTCTACCATGGGGCTGGAATTTGACTTGGACGTGCCTCCCTATGGACTCGCCAGTGTTGCTTTTATTACGGTGCTGGCTACTTATGCCATTCTGCGTCATGACTTACTTGACTTGCCTGAGACAATTAGTCTGATTACCGCTCGCTTGCTTATCTACATCAGTATTTTTGCCGTCGTGGTTATGCTGTTACAAAGCGAATACTTATTTGGTGATATAAATTTCAGTTTTTATCAAGGGGGATTCATCGTTTTGATCACCATACTGGCATGTGAGTTTTATGCTGGTGCCAGAGGACAGGTTCAGCGGTGGTCCGATAAGGTGTTAATTCGCAGTCGAGTTCATAGTGGACGTAAACTCAGGGGGTTGATGTATGCCCTTGACGGTGCTGCTGATTTTGAAACCATGTTGCCAATTATGAAAGACTACTTTGAAACACAGAATTATATTCATCATTATTCTTGGTACTTGGATCAAACTTTACTTGAACATACTTTGCATAAAAAAAGCATCCAGGACTTTGAAAGAGCCCAGTTGCTGGATGATTGTGTGTATCAGCGGATTTTATTTAGCTCAGGAGATGGGCGTCGGCATGACAAATTACCTGCTATTTTACGCTTGGCTTCAGATGCTTCTAAGCATAAGAGCGGCAGGCAACAGTTGGTTGATTTGATGTCTAGCGAACAGCTTGATAGAGCTTATGGCTGGGCTGAACAAGTGCCGGACCGAGAGATTATTGGTTTACCTATTATTGCCCATAATACTTTCCGGGGCGTCTTGCTGATAGTCGTGAGTGCGGGTGAAATTCGGTATTCGGATCAGGAGTCCCTGCAGGAATTGTCTGCGAAACTGGCTACCTTGGTTGAACGAGTCGAGTTTTATCGGCGTCAGTCAGTGCAGCAGCAAACTTTTTTACTGGAAAAAATGACCAGTTTGCAGTCTTTGGCGGGCAGTATTGCGCATGAAATGAGAAATCCATTGATGCAGCTTGACCATTTCGTTTCAGAAGTAAAGTTGGCTCAAAGTAATGGTGTGCTTGCCGAGACCAAACAAGAAGAGCTGTGGGAGCAAACCCAGCAGGCAAAGGTCGCGATTGAGCGGAGCCTTCAGGTGATTGATATTACTTTGGGCCAGGTGAAAAATACGCAGATTAATGTCGCTCAGTTTGAAACCTTAGCTGTGCATAGTGTGATTGGAAAAGCCTTGGCTGAGTATGTGTTTCTACCAGGGGAGCGTGATTTTATACATTGTGATCTTCGTCAAACCTTCAATTTTAGAGGCGATGAAACTTTATTGATTTATGTGGTGTTTAATTTACTTAAAAATGCACTGTATTTCTCACACAGTTCACCTACCTTTGAAATTTTAATCAATAGTCGTATTGAGAATAAACAGAATATATTGGTCTTTAGGGACAATGGTCGGGGTATTCCGCCGGCATTTATTGAGAAAATTTTTGAAGATTTTTTCTCCTCTGATAATACCTATGGTACGGGATTGGGTTTGGCTTATTGTCGAAGAGTGATGCACGCGTTTAATGGCGATATCACCTGTGCTTCAGTGCTTGGTGAGTACACAGAGTTTCAATTAGTGTTTCCGCCTGTGGCCGACTCGCTTTTTTGAGCTTGCGGTTTGCTGAGTCAGGCGTTCTGATTAAGCAGTACGATGACTTCTTTTGGGCCATGAGCACCATACGCTAGCGTTTGTTGGATATCTGCTGTTTTAGACGGGCTGGAGATAAATAAAATATTGCTGGGTAAGCCATGACCTTCTTTAGTGGCCCATGCAGGCTTGTCTACTAAGTCTTGAAAGTTAGGCATAATATTACTTTCGTCTAACACTATGAAGTGAATGGGCGGTACCAGTGACATCATTCTGGGTTCATTCTCGTCAGGAATCAAAACCAAGGTGCCCGTATCTGCAATGGCCCATTTCGCCAAAGTTATACTGGCATCTATTTGATGAAACAGGGTTTCTTTCAGGTTCTCGTAAGGTTTGTCAAAGCGGGTAATGTTAAAGCCTGTATCAGTAGATGAATTGCTTTTTAGTGCCGCAATAATCATATCTTGATAGCTGAGGTTTTGTCCGAATAACCATGACTTTATATTCTTTCGATTGGCTATTTCAACTAAAGTGTCGGTCAGCTGTGGCATGCTTTGCTTGGTGTGTACTTCAACTCTGTTTTCTTCCAGCTTGGATGAAAGCAGGTTTATTAAATTGGTATCTTTTTGGCGCGTTGAGGGTGGCATGCTCACTTTTGTTAGGCGAGAGTTTGTGTTGTCTTGCTTGCTTCTAAGTCGGTTGAGTATTGCGCTGCGCGACGAGCTCATGATGATTTCTGCTTGAGTTGTTGATGTAAACTAGTTTTAGCGGGTGTGGGTGTGCTTCTGGTCTTGGTCCAGGCTTTTGGCATGAACGGTATTTTTTGGCCAAATTGAGAGGCTAGTTTAGTCAATATTTGGTAAAGTTTTGGTCGGGTATGAATGATTCGCCACGCTTGCCATACCCAATACTCTATTGAGCGTTTATGGTGTATATTCGCGCGTTTTGATCTGAGCGTGCGGATTAACTTGGGTAGTTCAATTTCGACCGGGCAAACTTCCCCGCAGGCTCCGTTTAGAGAGCAAGCATCAACTAACTCGCCTGCTTTTGAAATGCTCTCTATTTGTGGCATGACGATCTGTCCGATCGGTCCAGGATAGGTGCTGCCATAAGCATGACCACCAATGCGGGTATATACCGGGCAGTGGTTCATGCAGGCGCCACAGCGAATGCAGGCTAAGGTGGTTTTTAGTTTGTCGTCCTGCTGTATGCGAGAGCGTCCGTTATCGAGCAATACTAGATGAACTTCTTTGGGGCCATCTAAGTCATTTTTCTTTCTCGGCCCGCTAATCAAGTTCAAATAAGTGGTGACGTGTTGTCCTGTTGCCGAGCGGGTAAGTAGTGTTTGTAAAGTCGGCAAAGCGCTTATATCAGGGATGACTTTTTCCAAACCCATGATTGCAACATGTACCGGAGGGGCGGTGGTAGATAATCTGCCATTGCCTTCATTTTCGACCAGGCATAACGTGCCGGTATTCGCGATGGCAAAGTTAACGCCGGAAATGCCAATGTCCGCGTGTTCAAATTTCTCACGTAATACTTTTCGACCCAAACCTATCATGCCATCTACGTCGTCTTCAGGGCATTTGACCCCAAGCTTGTGTTCAAACAATTGCGCTATTTCAGCTTTGTTTTTATGGATGGCAGGCATGATAATGTGTGAGGGTGTTTCATTGGCTATTTGAACGATATATTCACCCATATCGGATTCAATGCTTTCAATGTTATGTCTGGCAAGGAAGGCATTGAGCTCAATTTCCTCGCTGGCCATAGATTTACCTTTGATGACAGTAGCTGCATTTTTGGATTGGGCGATGCCCAGAATAATCTGATTTGCCTCTTCAGCATTTTGAGCCCAATGGACGTGCATGCCATTATTTAAGCATTGATTTTCTAACTGTTCGAGCAATTCAGGTAGGTGATCGATGGTTTGTTTTCTGATTAATGCACCGGTTTTTCTGAGGGTTTGCCATTCAATTTCATTGTTAAATGCAGCGCTTCGTTTAATACGAAGAAAGTCCATGGCGCCTCTAAAATTTTGTCTGAGCTGAGGCTTGCCCAAAGCGTCTTCAATTCGTTTCGCGAAGGAGGTATCTGGTGTGTTATTTTGCATGAGATAGGCCAAACCGCTGGGCTATGAAACTAGCGAGATGCAGACAGTGCTCGTTTTTTCCTTCAAACTTCAAGTGCTCCCCTATATTCATTAAGCAGCCGCTATCACCGCTCACGATGGCGTCAGGTTCAGATTTTAAAAGATGCTGGCATTTATCCTGAGTCATCACCGCTGAAATAGCCGGTGACTTAATGGCGAAGGTGCCGCCGAAGCCACAGCATTCATCTGCTTGAACCGGTAGATGTACTTCAATATTATTCAATTTACCCAGAATTGCCTGCCAAGTATGCGCTACATTCATCTCTCTTTGTGCGCAGCAGGATGTGTGTAGGCTCACCTTGCAAGCGGTATTCTCAGCTTGTTTATCAAAAGGTAATCTGTCTACCAGAAAATCGATCAGCTCAAACGTACGAGTGCTTAATGCTTTTGCTTGGTGGTGTTCTTTGCTATTTTCTGGAAATAAACTCGGGTAATGGTATTTGATCATGCCTGCGCATGAGGCAGAAGGGACAATCAAGGGAATGTCCTTGGCGCTAAAAGTGCTGATGGTTTGTCGCGCGACATCGGTGGCGGGCTCTGTATGGCCTGAATTATAGGGGGGTTGACCGCAGCATGTTTGAGTCTGGGGAAAAATAACGTGATAACCGCACAGCTCTAATAGGCTGATTGCATCTAAGCCGACAGCGGGATAAAAAACATCGATCAGGCAGGTGCCGAATAAGTAAACTTGTTTCTCAGGCATAAAGCAGTGCTCTTATGATGCGCAGTGTATATGAAAGGCTATATCTGTATATTATCTTGGCTTGGCTTGGCTTGGCTTGGCTTGGCTTGGCTTGGCTGGTTCACATGCCTATTTCAGGTTCAGGCGCTTTTGTGCTCTTATTCGTACCGTTTAAGCGACTAAGGTCGATAGACTTTATCTCGTCCCAGTCGCTATCTCTGGCGACTTCAAAGCCATTGTCAACAAAAATATGTTTGAGAAGCGCTTTGCTTTCCTCATCTTTCACCATTCGAACAAATGCACGTTTTATTTTGGTCAGCGAGAAAAAATCTACACGAGGGTGAGCAACAAATGCATAGGGTGAAAAACCCGGGCTATCCCAGATGATCTTTAGGCTATTTTTAATTTCAGGGGCTTGGGCGTGAAAGGTCTCAGTTGTGCCACCTCCTGCAATGTATTGCCCTTTCATGACTTCTGAATAAACCAAGGATTGTGACGCTAAGAACTGAGGGATAACCCTAAAATCAAGGCGCTGCAGGCTTTCTCTGGTGATGACGCTGCCGGAAAAATTAAGTGGGTCGGGGAAGGCGATGGTTGCCTCTCTCAAGTCGGCGAGCGTCGAAATAGTTCCGACCTTTTTAACAAAAACCATACCTCTGCTGGGTTGAGATTTTCGTTTCACCTGTGCCTGATAGCCAGGAAAATCTCTGAATGCATTAAATTGTAAGGGGTTGATATAGGCAAGGTCGTAATACCCCTTTGCAAGATTGAGCTCAAATTGAAGCTGGCTTGAGGCAGGTTCAAATTTTAATTCCAAACTGGATTCCTGGGCGATATGATCAAAAACTTTTTGCCAGGCTTGCTCTTTAGTCGGGAGCCTTTCTACTTGCAGTGGTGTGGTGGTTATGAGATGTTTTTTAGCTCTTTTGCGTTGTTTTTTTTCGTTTATTTCTTCCAATTCTGAAATGGGTTCTGGAATAGAGGGGGCTATGCCGACAATAAAAGGCGCAGCAAAGGGCCTTGAAATATTGGCGAAAGTTGTGCCAATGACTAGCGCTATAAAAAATAAGGACTTAATCCGTGGTTGCACTCAGCTGCTCCGAAAAAATCTAGGTGAAGATAGAAAGCTTGGTATGATAAAAGACTCTGCGTCATCCTGCTAGTTTTCGGTCGCTTATTCATGAACTGAAAATGTTCGCACGGGATGCTGTGATTGTAATCACATTTCGATTGAGCGCGAGGTTGGTTTCTGGTAATCTGGCGCCCCATCTTGAGATGAAAATCTCCCCCTTCTAAACATTTATTAGAGTCGGCTCAAAAAAGCAGGTTTTTAACCGCTAATTTGAGGGCTCACAGTCTGAGAAATTGACGGGAATTACATGACGCGTTTTATCTTCGTGACCGGTGGTGTTGTATCTTCTTTAGGGAAAGGTATCGCATCAGCTTCTTTAGCCGCTATTTTAGAGGCAAGAGGTTTGAAAGTGACCATGCTTAAGCTGGACCCCTACATTAATGTTGATCCGGGAACGATGAGCCCTTTTCAGCATGGTGAAGTTTTTGTCACGGAGGATGGTGCTGAGACGGATTTGGATCTCGGCCATTATGAACGTTTTATTCGTACGACAATGTCGAAACGAAATAACTTTACCAGCGGTCGTATTTACGAAGATGTTTTACGAAAAGAGCGTCGTGGGGATTACTTAGGCGGCACTGTTCAGGTCATTCCGCATATTACTGATGAAATTAAACGTCGAATTGTTGAAGGGGCGAATGGCTTTGATGTTGCCTTAGTCGAAATTGGTGGGACAGTGGGCGATATTGAATCACAACCCTTCCTTGAAGCGATTCGACAACTAAAAATTGAAGTAGGTTCTAATCGTGCGATGTTCATGCACCTTACTTTAGTGCCTTATATCGCCACTGCAGGTGAGACTAAAACCAAACCGACCCAGCATTCCGTAAAAGAAATGCGCTCGATTGGTATTCAGCCTGATATTCTAATTTGTCGCTCTGATCATGAAATTGATGATTCTTCGCGTCGTAAGATTGCCTTATTCACCAACGTTGAAGAGCGTGCGGTTATACCATTGCAAGATGCAAAAAGTATTTACCTGATTCCGCGTATGTTAAATGAGCGAAAGCTGGATCAGATCGTGGTTGAACGTTTTGGTCTTGATTGCCCTGAAGCGGATCTATCTGAGTGGGATAAAGTTGTCGAAGACGAGGCCAATCCACAGGGTGAAGTTACCATCGCCATGGTGGGTAAGTATATGGAGTTGTTGGACGCGTATAAGTCCTTGATCGAAGCGCTTAAGCATGCTGGCATACGTAATCATACAAAAGTAAATATGAAATACATCGATTCAGAAACGATTATCGATGATGGCACTGCAGTGCTTGAAACCGTCGATGCGATTCTTGTGCCGGGTGGTTTTGGAAATCGAGGTGTTGAAGGCAAAATACAAACAGTAAAGTTTGCGCGTGAAAATAAAATACCTTATTTAGGTATTTGCTTGGGTATGCAAGTTGCTGTGATTGAATTTGCGCGCCATATTGCCGGTTTGGCCGATGCGCATAGTACCGAGTTTAAGAAAGATTGCGAGAGCCCGGTTGTGGGTTTGATTACCGAGTGGAAAGATGCCAGCGGTGCTGTCGAACAGCGAGATGCCAGGTCAGACTTGGGTGGCACCATGCGTCTTGGTGCACAAGAATGTAACTTGTCCGAAGGGTCCAAGGCGTTTGAAAGTTATGGTAAGCCGGTCATCGTTGAACGTCATCGTCATCGTTATGAAGTCAATAATAATCTCTTGCCTAAGTTAGAAGCAGCGGGCTTGGTTGTGTCTGGCCGCTCAGCTGATAATACCTTGGTTGAAGTCGTAGAAGTGGCGGATCATCCCTGGTTTGTTGCTTGCCAATTTCACCCTGAATTTACTTCAACGCCTCGTGACGGGCACGGTTTGTTTGAAGGTTTTATAAAAGCAGCAATAGCCTTTAAAGGTTAATTTAGCTTACTTGCTATTTATATATATGGAGTCCAAGGGATGAGCCAGAAAACGATACAGGTAGGTGACCTTTCTTTATCGAATGAGAAGCCATTTGTGCTTTTTGGTGGCATGAATGTGCTTGAATCGCGTGATATGGCGATGCAGGTGGCAGAGGCCTATGTAGAGGTGACTCAGAAGCTAGGCATACCTTATGTGTTTAAGGCTTCTTTTGATAAAGCGAATCGCTCCTCAATCAACTCTTTTAGAGGGCCTGGTTTGGACAAAGGCCTGAGAATTTTTGAAGAAATTAAAAAAACTTTCAATGTACCTGTTATTACAGATGTGCATGAAGTTTATCAGGCGCAGCCGACAGCGGATGTGTGTGACATTATTCAATTGCCGGCATTTTTGTCACGTCAAACTGACCTGGTTGTTGCTATGGCCAAAACCGATGCAGCCATCAATATTAAGAAAGCACAATTTCTTGCGCCTCAGGAAATGGGGCATATTCTCAAGAAATGTGAAGATGCCGGTAATAATAATCTGATTCTGTGCGAGCGCGGTAGTAGTTTTGGCTATAACAACCTTGTTGTTGATATGTTAGGTTTTGGGGTAATGAAATCGTTTAACTATCCGGTATTTTTTGACGTGACGCATGCCTTGCAGCAACCCGGCGGGCGCTCTGATTCTGCTGGAGGGCGCCGAGAAGCGGTAACAGATTTAGCGTTGGCGGGTATGACTCAAGGCCTTGCGGGTTTATTTCTTGAGGCCCATCCTGATCCTTCTCAAGCGAAATGTGACGGACCATGCGCCCTGCGACTGAACCAGTTGGAGTCATTTTTGCAACGCGTTAAAGCGATTGATGATTTAGTTAAGCAGTTTAAGCCTATAGATACAGCTTGAATGTTGATAGTTTTTTGCATACCCCTAAGGGGTGTGCAAGGTTGCGAGTAAATGATTTACTCGTCAGACAGTTTAAAGAAATTTGGAGATAGGTTAGATGACAGCAATTGTTGATATTAAAGGTCGCGAAGTTTTGGATTCACGTGGTAATCCAACAGTAGAAGCCGACGTTATTCTTGCTTCTGGTGTGGTCGGATCTGCTTGCGCGCCTTCTGGAGCGTCAACAGGATCAAGAGAGGCACTGGAGTTACGTGATGGCGATAAGGCTCGTTACCTGGGCAAAGGAGTACTTAAAGCAGTAGCAGGCATTAATGGCGAAATAAAAGCGGCATTGAAGGGTGCGGATGTCACTGATCAACGCGCGCTGGATCAGGTGATGCTTGATCTTGACGGCACGGACAACAAAGCAAAATTAGGTGCAAATGCAATTTTGGCTGTTTCTCTGGCAGCAGCAAAAGCAGCGGCGCAAGAAAAAGGCGTTGAATTGTATGAGCATATTGCGGATATCAATGGTAGTGCTGGTCAATACTCTATGCCTGTACCCATGATGAATATCATCAATGGTGGTGAGCACGCTGATAATAATGTCGATATTCAAGAATTTATGGTTCAGCCTGTTTCTGCGCCAACATTTGCTGAGGCGCTACGTGCAGGTGCCGAAATTTTCCATGCATTAAAGAGCGTATTAAAAAGTAAAGGTCTCAATACTGCGGTCGGTGATGAAGGTGGTTTTGCACCGAATCTGGCTTCCAATGCCGACGCGCTAGCGGTTATTAAAATTGCAGTGGCTGATGCAGGTTATGAATTAGATAAAGACATTACTTTGGCTTTAGATTGTGCTGCATCGGAGTTTTATAAAGATGGTAAGTATGACCTAAGTGGCGAAGGTAAAGTGTTCTCTGCGGAAGGTTTTAGTGACTATCTTTCAGACTTGTGTGATCAATACCCTATCGTATCTATTGAAGATGGTCAGGATGAGTCTGATTGGGCCGGGTGGAAATACCAGACTGAAAAGTTAGGTGCTCGCGTTCAATTGGTGGGTGATGATTTATTTGTGACCAACACGAAGATCCTTTCAGAAGGTATTGAGAAGAGTATTGGTAATTCTATTTTGATCAAGTTCAATCAAATTGGTAGTTTGAGTGAAACGCTTGATGCCATTAAAATGGCAAAAGATGCGGGTTACACGGTGGTTATTTCACATCGTTCGGGTGAAACTGAAGACACTACCATTGCAGATCTTGCGGTTGGAACCTGTGCCGGCCAAATAAAAACTGGGTCATTGTGCCGCTCTGATCGTGTATCAAAATATAATCGCTTGCTAAGAATTGAAGAGCAGCTGGGTGCGAGTGCGCCTTATAAGGGGCGTTCTGAGATTAAAGGCCAGTAATTACCTTCTAAGCTTGTTTTAATAAAGCATCAGATCATGTTCATAATATGGTCTTGGTGCTTTTTTATTAATTCTTCAATTAAATAATCCTAATGTTCGACTCATCATTTAGCAGAATGCTTATTTCTGAGCTAGAGTAACTTTAATCATTGCGGTTTAGTATGAGGCGTATGATTGATGTGTGCACTTTATTTGTACTAGCTTAAAGAGGTTTGTGTGGTAATGATGTCTGTCTTAACGAGTTTAGTGAAGAGTGTGGTTGTGAAATTAGCAGTAATGAAATTTGGTTTATGAAAATTCTTTGGAGTCTCATGCTCGTCGTTATTCTTGGTCTGCAATACAGGCTTTGGGTAGGGAGTGGTAGTTTTGCCGAGGTTTGGCGTCTACAGCAAAAGGTAGAAAGCCAGGCGGCGATTAATCAGTCATTAAGTGAAAGAAATAGCCGCTTGAATGCAGAAGTATTAGATCTCAAGCGCGGCTTTGACGCGATAGAAGAGCGAGCACGTTTTAATCTTGGTATGATTGCGAGCAACGAAACCTTTTTTATGGTGGTGACCTCAAAATAGTCTATAGGTTTAATATTGCCTATTTAGTTAGCACCGTCTCAACCTAATAGATCTGTAACGCACATGTACCACCAACCTTCACCCAAATTCTGGGTTATTATTCCTGCCGCAGGCATTGGCTCGAGAATGCAGTCTAGCCTGCCCAAGCAATATCTTAAGATCTCAGGCCAAAGTATTTTAGAGCATACTGTCCATTGTTTCCTTTCTCACCCTCGATTTGATTCCGTCGCGATTGGTATTGCCAAGGGTGATCCGTATTTTAAGTCGCTTGCGCTTGCAGTTGATCAAAGTGTTGAGGTATTTGAAGGCGGGGCAGAGCGAGTGCACTCTGTTATGAATGGCTTGGCCTTTCTGGCAGGAAGGGCTAAAGCAGATGATTGGGTATGGGTGCATGATGCAGCTAGGCCATGTTTAAGTCATGAGGATATAGATGCGTTGATTGCATCATTACCGAAAGCACAAGACGGCAGCCTGCTAGCGGCGCCTATTTATGACACGATCAAGAAGGCGAATGGTCAATCTAAGGTTGAAAAGACGGTTGATCGGCGTGGTTTATGGCGGGCGATGACGCCGCAGGTGTTTTCTTACTCTCAGTTGTATAATGCCCTGGATGCATGCATTAAGAATAATGAGCTTGTGACCGATGAGTCTTCAGCAATTGAAATTTGCGGTGGGCAGCCCTCATTAGTCATGGGTTCTGAAAAGAATATAAAAGTGACAAGGCCAAATGACATCGAGTTAGCTCAGCAGTATATTCTTGGTGCACCTAGCCTTGTGCAATCTGATAGGCAAGAGCGGGAGTCATGCATGCTTTATCCAAAAATTGGTACCGGTTTCGACGTTCATGCTTTTGGTGAAGGTGAATTTGTTACACTTGGTGGTGTTAAAATTCCTTATCAAAAAGGTTTGATTGCGCATTCAGATGGCGATGTGTTACTTCATGCATTGATGGATGCTTTGCTTGGTGCTTTGGCTTTAGGGGATATCGGTAAGCACTTTCCTGATACTGATGATCGATGGAAAGGAGCGGATAGTCGTGCGCTACTGCGAGCGGTCTTGTCTTTGATTAAAGATAAGAATTTTGCGGTAGGTAATGTTGATGCGACAATTATCGCCCAAGCGCCTAAGATGGCGCCCTTTATAGGTGAAATGAGTGTGAATATCGCTAAGGACTTAGGGGTGGCGGCCGACTGTGTTGGTGTAAAGGCAACAACAACTGAGTGCCTGGGTTTTACCGGACGTAAAGAAGGTATCGCCTGTCAGGTAAGTGTATTGCTTGTACCTTTAGCTGTTAGTAATAAATAAAAGAGACAGACTATGACGTTTGATTTAACTTTTCCTCGTGCTTCTCAAAGCGCGCCAGCAACAGGCAAAATTAAAACCCAAGTTGACGATTTTTATGTTGAAGAGTTGATGGACCCGGAATTAAGTGGTGAGGGGGAGCATGTTTGGTTATGGGTTGAAAAGTCAGGGCAAAATACTGAATATGTTGCAGGGCAAATTGCCCAATTTGCGAATGTAAAAAAAATGGATGTCGGCTTATCTGGTTTGAAAGATCGTTGGGCGAAGACCCAGCAATGGTTTAGTGTTTATTTGGGCGCCAAGACTGAGCCTGATTGGGCCACATTTGACCTTGAGCATGTCTCAATTTTAAAGCATATTCGTCATTCGAAAAAACTACGTCGTGGAGAGCATGATGCCAATCGTTTCAGGATCGTTGTGCGTGAATTGGATCATGTGGATAATCTTGAGTCAGATCTGAATATCATAAAAGAACAAGGTTTTCCGAATTATTATGGTTTGCAACGTTTTGGTTTTCAAGGCGCAAATCTTGAAAGAGGCGAACGTTATTTTGAAGGGGAGATAAAAGCTTCGCGTTCTCAGCGATCTTTTTACTTATCTGCTGCGCGTTCCTTTTTATTCAATTTAAATTTAGCTGAAGCAATAAAAAGCGGGGTTTGGTTATCCGCTCCTATTGGTGGTCCTTTATATGGTGATCAGCAAGACGGAGTGATACCAATATCGGAGGCAGAAAAGCAGCTTTTAGATAATTACCCTTCTTTGGCGAAAGGCATACATAAAAATCGTTTGAAGTTGGATCGGCGCGCTTTTTCTGTGATGCCGAGTAATCTATCTTGGGAGATAACAGGTGATACTTTAATGCTGGAATTTGATTTGCCAAGCGGCATTTTTGCAACCTCGTTGTTGTCAGAGTTAATGGAGTTTTCTGTCGTATTGGGGGAAAGTTAGCGCTTATGTCTTTTTTGATTTCAAATGATGACGGTGTCAATGCAGAAGGTATTCGTGTTCTGGCTGATGTGCTTTCTGCTGCTTTTGTGGTTCAGGTGGTTGCGCCTGACCGGGATCATAGTGGTGCGAGTGGATCATTAACGCTGGGCCGCCCGCTGCAAGTAACTAAGCTAGATAATGGTTATTATTGTGTGGATGGTACACCAACTGATAGTGTTCATTTAGGTTTATCTTCTTTATTTGAAGCTGCGCCGCAGGATCAGGAACGAATGTCGTTTTCACGTGTTATATCCGGTATTAATAGCCATGAAAATCTTGGGGATGATGTTTTATATTCGGGTACCGTCGCCGCTGCTATAGAGGGGCGATTTTTAACTGAGCCCGCTATCGCAGTGTCTTTAGTTAATCGTGGGCAGTTTAACTATGGAACAGCGGCAAAAGTGGTGTTGGATTTATTGATGCGTCATGATGCACCGAGCTTGCCCTCAAAAACGATTTTAAATATTAATGTGCCTGATGTTCCTTATGAGCAACTTAAAGGTGTTAAAGTGACTCGTTTAGGGCATAGAGCAAAAGGTCAGCCGCCTGAGCAGGTATTAGATCCCAGAGGGCGCAAGCGATATTGGATATCACTCGCGGGTGATGGTGATGATGCGGGCCCGGGTACTGATTTTCATGCAGTCGCAAATAATTATGTTTCAGTTACTCCTATGCAGGTCGATATGACCCGGCATAAGGAACTGAGTACGATTAAATCTTGGTTAGAGGAATAAACGGGTGAGTCAAACTCTTGACCTCGCAGGGATTGGGATGACATCTAGACGTACACGCTTACGTTTGATTCAGCGTCTTCGGGATGAAGGCATAAAAAATGAAGAAGTTTTGTCTGTCATGGCTGAAACGCCAAGGCATATTTTTTTAGATGAGGCTTTGGCGCATCGTGCATATGAAGATACTGCACTACCCATCGGCCATAATCAGACTATTTCCCAGCCTTATATTGTGGCGAGAATGACCGAACTGATTCTTGAGTCATCGCCTCGTAGAGTGCTCGAGTTAGGGACAGGGTCAGGGTATCAGGCTGCGGTTTTAGCGCAGCTGGTCGACGAGGTGTTCAGTGTTGAGCGTATTTACCCGTTATTGGAAAAAGCGCTGTCTCGTTTTAAGCTGCTTAAATTACGGAATATTTATGCGCGACATGCTGATGGCGGAATCGGTTGGCCTGAGAGAGGGTTATACGATGCGGTAATCATGACGGCTGCACCAAAGGAGATTCCATTGGAGCTTGTTCGGCAACTAAAAGAGGGGGGGCGTATGATTCTTCCATTAGGGGATGTTTCCCAGAGTCTAACTATTGTGACTCGTCGCGGTTCGAGTTATGAGCAAAAAATTATTGAGCCTGCGATGTTTGTACCTTTTCTGCCCGGAACGATTCGTTAGCTTGGGAGTGGCAAGTCTCGTTAAAATGGCGCCTGATGCTAAATGTCTAATGCTTGTATATAAGAGAGATGATTTTTGAAAATAGATGTGTGGGTTTTGCTGAAAGGGATTTTGATGGGGGCGGCGGATATTGTTCCTGGCGTTTCTGGTGGTACAGTTGCCTTTATTACAGGGATTTATGAGCGTTTGCTGCAAGCATTAAAGGCTATTCTGCCTGCTTTTATTGACTTAATTAAAAGTAGGCAGTGGTTTGTGTTCTGGCGAGCCGTTGACGGTGCGTTTCTGTTGACGCTTTTTTCAGGCATTTTAATCAGCGTTGTTTCGTTGGCTAGAATTATAACCTACTTACTTCTTCAGCATCCCATACCTCTCTGGGCGGCGTTTTTCGGCTTAATTCTCGCCTCGGTTTATGTTATTGGCAGAGAAATTACTCAATGGTCTTTTAGGTTGTTTCTGTTGACGCTTTTAGGTGTAGTGATTGCGTTATTTATTACCCACATGACGCCTGCAGGTTTGGAAGCAAATAAACTTACTGCTTTCTTTTCGGGGGTTCTGGCAATTTGTGCGATGGTATTGCCAGGTATTTCAGGGAGTTTTATCTTGGTTATATTGGGTACTTACTCTTTTATTTTGATGGCAATTAAAGAACTTGATTTTATCGTGCTGGGTGTATTTGTTTCAGGGTGCCTTATTGGCTTGTTATCTATTGCAAATGTACTTGTATGGGCTTTTTCGCGTTATAAGAATCTAACCTTGGCTGTCTTGACTGGTTTTATGGTGGGGGCGCTAAGTAAGGTTTGGCCGTGGAAGACGGTGATTAGCTTTCGTGAAGATCGGCACGGTCAACGAGTACCTTTGGTCGAGGAAAATATACTGCCAGGCACCTATGAAATGCTAACAGGGTTTTCATCTCAATTAATGTTGGCGACTTTTTGTGCGATCTTGGCAGCAACTCTGGTTATTTCTTTGGCTCATTTTGCGGGCGAAGATAAAAGTAAAATGTGATCCAGGTTTTATTTTGTGTTTCTTAAGGTAACACTTTGGCTTTCTGGGTAACGAGTTCTATCTATAGAAGTTTCAAGAATATAATTAAAGATGAATAACTTAGCTTTCTAACTTAAGATTATTTCTAGCTTATAAGAAGAAAAAGGAATAACGGTTATGTTTTTTATTCTTGTTAAATGTTGTTGAGGAGGGGGTGTTGTTTAATATTTGTTCGCTCGAGCATCTTCTTTGTATGAAAAATAGGCGTTATTTTTATACTGTAACATTATGTATCTTTGTTTTGTGGGGGTGTTCAGCCTGCACGTCTCGGTCAATTTATCTCGATAAAAGTTTCAATCCTCCTGTCTACTTTGGTCGGCATGTTGTTCGCTCGGGTGATACTTTATATTCGATTGCTTGGCGCTACGGACGTGAGCTGAAGGAGCTTGCATATGCCAACAATATTGAACCGCCGTATGTAATTCTCCCTGGGCAGAAAATCAACCTGGAAAAGGTGCGAGAAAGCCAGTCTCTTGCATTGAGTCGTGATATAAATGAGGGGGAATCAAAATCAAATGTAACGATAAGTAAAGGGAGTGTGTCGGAAGGTAAATATGTTACAAAAAATAAAAAACATAAGAAGTTCAAGAACATAAAATGGCAGTGGCCGCATGTTGGCCCGATACTTGCGATGTATTCTATAAGTAATAAAGGGACGCGTAATCAGAAATTGCCAAACAAGGGTTTGGATATTACTGGTTCGGTAGGCGCTCCGATATTTGCAGCGGCCACTGGGGAGGTGGTTTATGCAGGTGGCGGGCTATTGGGTTACGGCAACTTAGTGATCATTAATCATAATGAAGAATACTTAAGTGCTTATGCGCATAATAAGCGAATACTGGTCAAGGAAGGCCAAAAAATAAAAATTGGAGAAAAGATTTCAGAGATGGGGATCTCTGACAAAAAACAAGCAATGCTTCATTTTGAGATTCGACGTAACGGTCAGCCGGTTGATCCGATGAAATATTTGCCTGAAAGGTAATCCCTCTTTAATAAATATAAAACAAGTGGACGCTAAATGCGGACGCAAAAAATGAACAGCTAGGTTGCTCACTAAGGAAGACTGGGTTGGGCAAACAATAAAAAGCGAGGCGAGAGATATGTCAGCAGAAAGAGAAGTGTTATTTGATGAAGTGGAAGAAAAGGCATCACCTGAATCCTTGGATTGTTCAAGTGCGGGAGGGGATGTAGAGTCAGTCGTTACGCCGATTAGGGTAACTCGGGGTAAGGCTAAAAAAACATCAGAAGATAAAGCTACTGCTGAGGGGCAGACATATCGACAGTTAGATGCAACGCAAATGTATCTAAATGAAATAGGCTTTTCGCCTCTACTGTCTCCTGAAGAAGAAGTCTATTTTGCTCGGCTAGCGCAGAAAGGTGATGAAGCTGGTCGAAAGCGAATGATTGAAAGTAATCTTCGCTTAGTGGTTAAAATTGCGCGCCGTTATGTGAATCGTGGTCTGACGCTGTTAGATTTAATTGAAGAAGGTAATCTGGGTTTGATTCGCGCAGTTGAGAAGTTTGATCCGGAGCGAGGATTCCGTTTCTCGACTTATGCAACGTGGTGGATTCGTCAAACGATTGAACGCGCCATTATGAATCAGACAAGAACGATTCGTTTGCCGATTCATGTCGTCAAAGAGTTGAATTTATATCTTCGGGCTGCGCGTGAGTTGACTCAAAAGCTAGATCATGAACCGTCTCCAGAAGAAATAGCTGACTTGTTAGATAAGCCTGTAGCAGATGTTAAGCGCATGTTGGGTTTGAATGAGCGTGTAGCTTCAGTAGATATGCCAATTGGTGGTAGTAGTGACAAATGCTTGCTGGATACAGTGGCGGATGAATCTGCATCAGATCCTGCTGAATTGCTTCAGGATAGTAACTTGCGCGGCAGTATTGATGGCTGGTTGGATCAGTTGTCAGGCAAGCAGCAAGAGGTTCTATCTCGTCGCTTTGGCTTGCGTGGCTATCGAATGAGTACCTTAGAAGAAGTGGGTAAAGAGATAGGTCTGACACGTGAGCGTGTACGTCAAATTCAAGTAGAGGCTTTGAAGCGTCTTAGGGATATTCTTGAAAAGCAAGGTTTGAGTGGCGAGACATTATTCAATGGCTGCTTTTAATGTAGGTGTTGTTGTTTAAATAAAATTTGTTTAAAAAAACTGTGCCAATCGATGATCGGCACAGTTTTTTTGGTTTTAAGGGGGGGTTGTTGGCTTGGTTTGAGTTTTGGTATGTTAGTACTCTGTCTTTTCCTTGAATTCACATAAGTCTTCTATTAAGCATGCGCCGCATTTGGGTTTTCTGGCTGTGCATGTATAGCGTCCATGAAGAATCAGCCAGTGGTGAGCATCCAAAAGAAACTCTCCTGGTATGAGCTTTAGAAGTTTCTTTTCTACCTCAAGTACGTTTTTTCCTGGCGCTATTTTGGTGCGATTTGAGACGCGGAAGATGTGTGTGTCAACGGCCATTGCGAGTTGCTTGAAGGCGGTATTAAGTACTACATTTGCAGTTTTTCGGCCGACGCCGGGTAAGGCTTCAAGGGCTTCTCGTGTGTTTGGAATGATACTGTTGTGTTGGTGTTTTAATATGTCACAGGTTTTGATGACATTCTCGGCTTTGGTATTATATAAGCCAATGGTCTTAATGTGTTGCTTGAGCTTGTCTAGGCCTAAGTTAAGTATGGCGTCTGGCGTATTTGCAATTGGAAATAATTTGTCGGTGGCTTTGTTTACGCTTTTGTCTGTGGCTTGCGCTGATAGCAAGACTGCAATTAGCAGCTCAAACGGGGTGCTATAGTTAAGTTCGGTTTCAGGTTTTGGGTTGTCTATTCGAAAGCGGGTAAATATCTCGGTTCGTATTGCTTTGTTCATATCTGATTGATCTGTTATTAAAGTTTGTTTTCGTGATGCGTTATTATAGATGTTTTTTTTGTTTTAAAAAAAGAGTATACTTCAGTCAGCCTTGAAAGCCCGGCTATTTTTTTATGTTCTGCATTTTGAATGGCCAGTACTAGCGCTAGTAATAGTTATAGTTCTCATTCTGTAAGCATAAGTTATATCCAGTTTTTCGGCGTATTTTAGTTTAGTTATTTAGTCAGGATATGATTATGTCAGATAGAGTTACAGGTAAAGTTAAGTTTTTCAACGAATCTAAAGGTTTCGGTTTCATTGAGCAAGAAAACGGTCCAGACGTTTTTGTTCACTTCAGTGCAATCCAATCAGATGGTTTTAAAACGCTAGCTGAAGGCCAAGCAGTAGAGTTTACTGTAGGTCAAGGTAACAAAGGCCCACAGGCTGAAAATGTAACACCTGTGTAGTTTTTACTACGGGTGTTTTTGCCAGGTGCTGGTGCCATACTAGTACTTGGTGAATTTATTTTATTTCGAATGACCTCTCTTTTTTAGTTTCCTTATATTTTCCTGCTATATCCCCTCTTTCGTACTTATTTTCTTCTCTGCTAAGTCTAAGTTTATTTTGTTAACGCGTGAAATTATGCCTTATGAATGGTATGGTTCCAGCCTTTCTAATGTCTGTTTTAGTGAAGGTTTATCATGGTTCAGAGCCTGCGCAATAAAAAAGTTTTGTTAGGGTTAACGGGAGGCATTGCTGCCTACAAATCAGCTGAGCTGTGCCGTGCGCTAAAAAAATCGGGCGCAGATGTTCGTGTCGTCATGACTCAAGGTGCTCAAGAATTTATTACACCATTAACCATGCAAGCCCTATCAGGACACAATGTTCATACAAACTTGTTGGATCCTGCTGCAGAAGCGGGTATGGGGCACATTGAGCTGGCTAAGTGGCCTGATTTAATTATAATTGCGCCAGCTTCAGCAAATTTTATAGCACGGTATGCTCAAGGCATAGCGGACGACCTACTGACAACACTCTTACTTGCATCGTCAGCCCCCGTTGCGATAGCACCTGCTATGAACCAACAAATGTGGAAGAACCCTCTAACACAGCGAAATTTATCTGAATTAAAAAAACTATTTGGCTCTCAGCTAAGCATTTTAGGGCCAGCCGAGGGTGAGCAAGCTTGTGGTGATATCGGTTTTGGAAGAATGCTAGAAGCAGATGAAATTAAATGTTTGCTTGATGGTTTATGTTCTTCTTCCAGTAATGTAATGGCGGGTAAAAAGGTTGTGGTAACGGCAGGTCCTACCAGGGAAGCTATTGATCCTGTTCGTTATATCAGCAATCATAGTTCAGGGAAGATGGGGTACTCGTTAGCGCTTAGTTGCATGCAAAAAGGGGCGGAGGTTGTGTTGATATCCGGCCCTACAACTCTAGCCCCGCCTTCAGGACTTTCTTTAAAAAATGTGGTTTCAGCTCAAGATATGTATGAGGCTGCCATGACAGAACTTGAGTCAGGTTGTGATGTTTTTATTGCCTGTGCTGCTGTAGCAGACTATCGACCTCTTAATATAGAGCAGCAAAAGATAAAGAAAAAGGGTTTGGAAAACGAGCGCCTAGAATTATCGTTAACGCAGAATCCAGACATTGTCGCAGCTGTGGCTAAGCATAAAAATAGACCTTTTACAGTTGGGTTTGCGGCAGAAACAAATGACCTTCTTCATTATGCTAAAAATAAACTAAAGCAGAAGCAACTCGATCTAATTGTTGCTAATGACGTTTCGGTGCCGGGGCTTGGATTCAATAGCGATGAAAATGAAGTTTATATTGTATCGTCGACCAGTGAAGTAAAGTTGGAACGACAACTTAAATCAGATATTTCTGACCAGATCGTGGTAGAAATTATTCAGCGCTTGGTTTAAATCTTAAGTAAATAATTTTAATTGATTAGAGTAAGACTTCATTATATGAAACAGCAAACACTACAAGTAAAAATTCTGGATAAGCGAATTGGAGAATCTATTCCTTTACCTGAATATGCAACAGCCGGTTCTGCCGGTATCGATTTACGTGCTTGTTTAGATGAAAAAGTTGATTTAGCGCCAGGAGATACCTTTTTGATTCCCACTGGTATGGCTATTTATGTTGAAGACCCTACGCTGGCTGCTATGCTTTTACCTAGGTCAGGCTTAGGTCATAAGCATGGTATTGTATTAGGTAATCTGGTGGGATTAATTGATTCTGATTATCAAGGGCAATTAATGGTGTCTTGTTGGAATAGGGGAAAAGAGACATTTACTATTGATATTGGAGAGCGCATAGCTCAAATGATAATCGTTCCTGTTGTTCAGGTTGGTTTTCAAATAGTCGATGAATTTGTTGGCAGCAATCGTGGCGATGGTGGTTTCGGATCTACCGGGCGTAAGTAAGGATGTGATAAAGCCAGGGGAAATTAGGTAAATATATGATGCTATTTAAGAAAAAAGCAGATGTTGTGAAAGAGCTTGATGCGACACAGAATAAGAAAAAAGCAACTAAAGCTAATGGACACAAGCATGTTAGCGCAGGTAAAAAATTACATGCCTGGATTTTTCAAACAAGTTTGTTGGTTATTTTCTTTTTCGCGATTGCCAGTCTTTTACTCGAATACTTATTTATAAACGAGTCTGAGCAGCAGCAGCAGAACACTATTAAGAATGCGCTGTCTGTTACCGTTAAACAGGGTCTGGATTTTTACCTTAAAGATAAGTTCAATGCTATTTCGGATCTATCTTCCACTGGCGAAGTTGTCGCTTCATTGAATGATGCTCTTAAACGACAACAAATTAACGCTTTACTCAAGGGTTTGTGGCGTGAACTGGATCAGTTTTACATGGTTCCCTTGTCGGATTTTTCTCAAGTTAATCAGCTGTATCCTGAGCTAAGTTTTGCAAGTATTGACCTTTTAAGGCGTGCAGTTAAAGGCGAGAAAGTGGGAGTTGAAGCCTTTAAAAACCAAGATGATTGGCTTTTTCAAATTGCTATAAAAGTACAGTCGGAAGTTGAAGGTATTCATTCTGAAGGGGCCTTATTGGCGATATTTAATTTATCAGCGCTTAAGCCTTTGTTAAACCTCCCTCAGCAATTACCGTCTGGCGAACTAGCAATTGTTACGATGCAGGATAGGGTGGTTCTTTCTCAGGGGCGCGGAGACTTACAAGGCGCTGTTTACCAAGGTACTCAACTTGCGCAATGGCGAATACGTTACGCGCCAGAGCAAAGTCAACTTATGCGCCTCGATCGCACTTTGTTTTGGGCTATATTAGGGGGCGTAGGCTTTATTCTGGCAGTTGCTGTATTAATTATTTGTCGTCTTAATATTAATCTAATTCGTCAGGATTTACAGTTAGCCACACAGGTGATAAAAGCATCAATACCCAGTGAGGGGCCTGTGCCTAATAAATTCGTTTATGGTGAGCTGTTTTCAATGGCAGATGCGAGTGTTCAGCAGGCACGTAAGCTCTTATCTGAAGTTAAAGCGAGCGTTAAACAAGAAAAGAAAATAAAAGCACAGGTAGAGAATGACAAGGCCATACAAAATGCAAATCAGGAAGATCGAGATGCGCCGTTATTTGATGATGACTTATTAGACCTGGATGTGCTTTCCGATGCGGCGGTCGACGGTGTAAGCAATGATGACATAGGTAATGACTTTGATGCTGGATCGGAGGCGGTGGTACAAGAGCTTGAGGAGTTGGATTTAGACGTACCTCAGTCGATTTTCAGATCTTATGATATTCGGGGCATTGTAAATGAAACCCTGAATGAGGGAATCGTTGAATTGCTCGGAAAATCCATTGCGACAGAAGCGCTGGCGCAAGGCCAGACTGCAATGTGTGTGGGTTATGATGGTCGTTTGTCTAGTGTTGAATATTGTAAGGCTTTAACCAAGGGCATTTTAAGTACGGGAATGGATGTAATTATAGTGGGTCAGGTACCCACGCCTGTTTTATATTTTTCTACTTATCAATTTGAGACAGGTAGTGGAGTAATGATTACCGGTAGTCATAACCCGAGTAATTATAACGGTTTCAAAATGATGATAGATGGTAATACGCTAGCAGGCGATGATATTCAAAAGCTTTATAATCGTATTATTTTGCAAGACTTTTCAGTTGGGCAGGGTTCGAGAACCGAGCGGGATGTCACCCGTGATTATCTAGATACTATCTTGAATGATATTGCCGTCGCTGCGCCACTTAAAGTGGTGTTGGATGCTGGGAATGGTGTTGCTGGGGGTATTGCTCCTGAGCTAATTGAAGAGCTGGGTTGTGAAGTTATTCCTCTTTATTGTGAGGTTGATGGTAATTTTCCGAATCATCACCCTGATCCAGGTAAGCCTGAAAACCTTCAGGATCTTATTGCAGCAGTAAAAGAACATGATGCTGATATAGGACTTGCTTTTGATGGTGATGGTGACCGTTTAGGTGTCGTGACTAATACAGGGAAAATTATCTGGCCTGACCGTTTGCTCATGTTATTTGCCCGCGACGTTGTATCTAGGAATCCAGGGGCTGATATTATTTTTGATGTGAAGTGCTCACGACGTCTAAATGGTTTGATTAGCAGTTATGGCGGGCGTCCGGTTATGTGGAAAACTGGTCACTCTCTTATTAAAGCTAAAATGAAAGAAACAGGCGCCTTATTAGCGGGTGAAATGAGCGGTCATATATTCTTTAAAGAGCGCTGGTATGGCTTTGACGATGGCTTATATAGTGCAGCGCGACTCCTTGAAGTATTAGGCATTGAGGATAAGACTTCTGATGAAGTATTTGCCGGTTTTCCTGAGGACGTGAGTACGCCTGAAATTAATATTGCGGTAACTGATGAGTCTAAATTTGATCTGGTCGATAAACTGTGTGCACTTAAAGATCAGTTCGTAGGCGGAAATATCTCGACTATTGACGGTTTAAGAGTCGACTTTCCAAATGGCTGGGGTTTATGTCGTGCTTCAAATACCACGCCCGTGTTGGTATTAAGATTTGAGGCGGATGATGCTGCTGCCTTGGAAGAAATTAAGCAAAAGTTTATCACTCAGCTCAAACGTGTTGATCCAGCTTTGGATTGTGATTTCTAGCTTGATGGGGCTGAATTGCTCGGAATATAAAATGAAGTGCGATCGACGGTCGTATGCCAAGAAAGTATTAATAGAGAATGATATGAGTTTGAGTAGAGAATCTGCAACACAAGTTGCTTCAGTATTAAATAAAGCCTTACCTTATATTCAGCGTTTTGCTGGCGCTACTCTCGTGATTAAGTACGGGGGAAATGCTATGGAAAATGAAGAACTTAAAAATAGTTTCGCCCGTGATGTAGTCTTGATGAAATTGGTGGGTATTAACCCCATTATTGTGCATGGTGGCGGTCCTCAAATAGGTGAGTTATTGGCGCGCTTGAATATTGAAAGTCATTTTGTTGATGGCATGCGGGTAACAGATAGTCAGACCATGGATGTAGTTGAAATGGTTCTGGGCGGTAAGGTAAATAAAGAAATTGTTGCGCTTATCAATAGTAATGGCGGAAAGGCAATTGGTTTGACTGGGAAAGATGCTAATCTGATAAGGGCCAGAAAACTAAATGTTGATAAGGCTTCTCCTGAAGTACAACGTCCGGAAATTATAGATATCGGGCACGTGGGAGAAGTGGAAAAAATCGATGCCAGTGTAATTAATATGCTGACGCAGAGTGATGTTATTCCGGTTATTGCACCAATAGGGGTTGGCAAAGATGGAATGTCTTATAATATCAATGCCGATATAGTCGCAGGAAAAGTTGCTGAAGAGTTAAATGCCGAGAAGCTTATTTTATTGACAAACATTGCTGGCTTGCAGGATAAATCAGGAGAGGTGCTCACAGGTTTATCCACTCGTCAGGTAAATGAGTTGATCGCAGATGGTACTATTTATGGCGGCATGTTACCGAAAATAAAATGTGCACTGGAGGCTGTAAATAGTGGTGTAAAAAGCGCACACATTATTGATGGGCGAGTAAGTCACTCTACCTTATTGGAAATTTTCACGGACGAAGGCGTGGGCACGCTTATCACCAATAATGACCTTTAGTTTTAAGCGTCTGATAGGGCTTGGTATGACAGCGCTTTTCCTGAGTCTAAGTCTTATCTAAAATATTAAATTAAAGTTGTCGGTGTCTCACTGCCAGAGTGTTGATCATGTGGCACACCCATAACTTTATTTCGACCTGCTTTTTTGGCTTCATGCATGAATCTCTCGGCTCTACGAATAAGCTGGTCAGATGCTTCTTTACTATCAAAGGACGATACGCCAATAGACGCTGTAACAGTACCTAGCTCAATTTTCTCTGCACTATCGGATAAGGTTTGTTTTGATAGTTTGTCTCGAATGTTTTCGGCAACGGCCATTGCTCCTTCATGCAAGGTCTCAGGAAGCAAGATAACGAACTGTTCTCCACAAAAGCGAGCAACAAAATCGCTACCTTTAATGTTATTTTTTACTAAGGTCGCGACAAAACGAAGGACTTTATCTCCGATGGAATGGCCAAATTTATTGTTGAATTCTTTGAAATGATCTAAATCGAGGAGTAGTAACGAAAGTGGCTTTGAATCGGTTTTACTGGTGGAAATATAGTTTTCTATCTCCATATCAAAGGCATGCCGATTGCTCACCTTGGTTAGCGTGTCTGTTGTCGCTTCAGAGTTCAGCTTTGAAACTTCCGAGCGAAGTTTCTTCATTTCTAAAGCCATTGTTTCAAGTGAGGTTTGCATACTCTGAGTCGCGTTTTCACGCTTTTTTGTTTCGTCCAGCAGGTGGCCAATCAGATGTTTAATACTGCTGATATCGTTAATGCCTTCAACCTTGGAGGAAAAATCCGCTAAGGTTCGAGAATAATCACTTAGGCTTTTGCCTTCTTTGCTCACTTTCTCAAGAAAATCATGAATTATTTCTTTAACGCTCTGGCTTAACTGATTGACCGCAGCTTCATGAGCGTCAGAGATGTATTCAGAGTAAAGAGATTGAAGGACTTCGTTGGTGAATGTCGAGCGTTTGTTATCTAATTCTTGAATCGCATTCTCAAGTGCTTGGTTGTCGCCGTTCACATATTCATACCAAATCGCGTAGTTATTTGGCGTGGTAGGAATATTGCGTTTATTCATTTCAGGCAGCGTTCGCTTTAAAAGGGCAATTGCTGTTGATATGTCGTTAGAGTGGTTCATGTTCGTGGATGCTGCTTTTGATGCTTATGTTAAGGTTTGGTCTTGCTTAATAAATTAAGCTGATAGTTCTATTGGAGCTTACGGCGAAGTTTAGTTTAAACGTTTGTTAATAGTTTAGACCTAAATCAGTGAAGATAAAGAAGATTATTTAGAATTTTTGCTATAGTTTATTTACAGGGTATAGCATAGTCAGTGTTCACTTTTGCTTATTACCCTCTTGAGTGCAGGGATTCTCTCTTCGTGAGCGTTTTTTTGTGGCTTCTGGGTTTTACAGGTATGACTAAACTGGCGCTTTAAATAAGTGCTCTTTGTTTATTACATCAAAAGATTATTGGAAATAATAATGAAGAAAAAGCTATTTTTTCTGATATTTTTGGTTATTTTTACGATTTTTGGTTCGAAGGCTTTTATCGCCCTTTTTTCTTATCAAATCATCGAGAAGATAAAGCAAGAAAATCAACATAACATTGCTGTGACATACGAATGGATCTCTTCTGATTTTAATGGCGTTTTAAGTATTCATAATGTTGTTATTACGCCGTATGCTTTTAAAAGAACGCTTTATTTTGAAAAAATTAATCTTCATTACAGCAATTATATCGAATTACTGTTAAACCTTTCTTTTCTTAAAGACAGTAATCCTGAGGGGCTAAAAGAAATTGAGGTGCCTGATGTTCGAATCCCCCTCAAGGGGCGTGATTTGGATGAATGGATTGCAATGGAGTACGGCGCGGCTTGGTTGAAGCCCTTAGGCTTATACGCTTGTGGGAAAAAAGACAGAGTGGATCATGAAAGTTTGCAAAGTATGGGCGTTGAGGAGCTACATGCATCCCTAAGCTTAAAAAGGAAAGTATTACCATCAAATATAGATGTCTTTGATTTAAGTTTGGATATGTTTCAGCTAGGTAAATTTGATATTCACTCTGAGTGGTTCTCAGATGGGTTTCCAGCGCACTTATCCCGTCTAGATATCAATAAACTGCAATTGCAATCTATGACATTAACGCATCAAGAGGGTGGTTATTTTCGACGTTTAAGTAATTATTGCTCAGGATTATCAGGTATAAGCCGAGAGGACTATAACCGTTTGGCAGCACAATCTTGGCAGGTGGCGATGTTTGACTTGGGGCTTCTCTCCGACGCCAGCGTACAAAATTTATATCATGACTATTTATGGCAAGGCGGAAAGCTTAAAGTTCAAATGAATTTACCAGGCCCTTTTAAAGTGGATGCATACTCTTCATTGTTTGATCAGAATTTGGTAGAGCGTTTTGGTCTGACTGCTTTTCTGAATGATCAAGCTGTTACAGGAATGAGTTTGGTTTTAAATGGTAAACATTTCAGACCGCCTGCTCCTGTTGTACTTAAATCTATTGAAACAGCTGTCGATAAAGCACCGGTTAAAGCATATCGTGAGACATTATATGGCAATCTGCATCACTTTTTGGGTGCTCGTATTAAGATAACAATGAACGCTGGTAAGACCTATGAGGGCATACTAAAAAATACGAATGAACATCGATTAATTATCAGCCAGCAGTTGGGGATGGGTATCATTGATTATGAATTAAAGCCTCACCTGATAGACCTAATAGAAGTTTGGCGAACTGACGAAATAGTGAAGAATGTTGTTCTTAGCGACAGGGTAGATGAAAAATAAATGTCTGAAATGAAAGAATGGGTGGGTTGGTTCAGAAAAGCCTCACCTTATATCAATGCGCAACGTAATCAAGTGATGGTATTAGCTATCAGTGGTGAGGCCTTAACTCATCCTAATTTAGATAATATTATTCACGATATCGCCTTACTGAATAGTTTGGGCATTCGCTTGGTAATTGTCTTCGGAGCAAGGCCGCAAATAGATAGTTTGCTGAAAACCAATGGTATTGAATCCAAATTTCATCAAGCCCTTAGAGTGACTGATATTTCAATGATGCCCTATGTACTAGGGGCATATGGGCGACTTCGTTCTGAATTGGAAGCAAAACTTTCCATGGGTATCGTAAACTCCCCCATGCATGGCGCTAAACTAAATGTAGTTAGTGGCAATTTTGTGAAGGCGAAACCATATGGCGTGAGTGATGGTGTTGACCTTGGTCAGACCGGACATGTACGAAGTATTGATACTGATTCAATATCACATCATTTAGAAAATAAGTCTGTCGTATTGGTGCCTTCTACAGGGTATTCCATGAGTGGTGATATTTTTAATCTAAGTTATGAAGAACTAGCGGGCGATATTGCCGTCCAGCTAAATGCTAACAAAATTGTTTTTTTTGGTTCTGAAAATGGCCTAAAGAATAAGCATGGCAGTTTATTGCAACAGTTAACGGTTGATCAGGCCTTGGCGTGTACTCAAGAAATTTTGCCTGAAACAAGCGACACTGATTTGATTCAGTCACAGCGCAACCAACTTAAAGCAGCTGCGCTGGCTTGCCGGGCGGGCGTGAAGCGAGCACATATACTGAGTTATTCTCATGACGGCGCCTTACTTGAAGAACTTTTTACCAGAGATGGGGTCGGCACAATGGTGAGTGTCGACGACTTCGACCAGATTCGTCCAGCTCGGTTTGAAGACACTAACGGTATTTTAGAGTTGATTCGCCCTTTAGAAGAGCAAGGTTTTTTAGTTAGGCGTTCAAGAGAGCTCCTAGAAACTGAGCTAGACTATTTTTTGGTTGAAGTGCGTGACAATGCGATTATTGCTTGTGTGGGCTTGTACCCTTTTCCTGAAAGTCAATCGGCAGAGCTTTCATGTTTTGCCGTAGACCCTGGCTATCGTAAAAAAGGACGGGGTGACCGTTTACTTGAAGCGATTACTGCTCGGGCAAAAAACCAGAATTTGTTTAAACTTTTTGTACTCACGACGAAAACAGAGCAATGGTTTAAAGAGCGAGGATTTTCTGTTGTATCGACTGACTTATTGCCTGGTGAGAAAAACTACAATACAAACCGCAATGCAAAAGTCTTAATGAAGTCTATTCTTTAGAGTAAATAAATTTAAACAGTTTTGTGGCGTACTAATTTATAAGGCATTAAATTAGTACGTTCTACTTTGGAAAAACAGTCGATTACTATGGATAAAAACGCAGAACGTCGTTCAAGCTTACGTCGGCCTATTCATCACAAGGCACAGCTTTGTCTTGATCGGCCTGAGCCTTGGCCATGCATGATTGCAGATTACTGTTCTGAAGGCATGTTTATTAAGTTTGATTCAAACACAAAACAGGCTATAGAAGATTTTCAGCAATATCAACCAGATAGAGTTCTGAAGCTAAGGTTTGTGGCTGATAACGAGCAAGTTTTTGAAATTAACTTGAAACTTGTTCATCTGCTGGCTGAAGCGATGGGTGTGAGATTTCTTGAAGCATGTACTGATGCGGTTAAATCCTTAATGCGAACCCAGCAACCAAAGGATGAACGCACCACGCCAGAGGGTGTCGTTAAGCAAATTGTGAGTGAGTGTATTGATTACATTCAGCAATATACATCTCCTATGATTGAAGAATTATGCCCACAACTTATTAGTCAGATAAAAACAGAGTCCGTTTCGGCTTCGAGTGACCAGTTATCAAATACGATGATGGCTATTGCAGAGCAACTGGAGCATAAACAGTCAATTATTCAAGATAAATTTTCTATCGCGATTCAAGACCCGATTGGCTCTTATCAGCAAAGTATTACTTCTGGAACCGATATGAGTGAACGCTTATCGCTCATTGATAAAGGAGAGTTTGAAGACTGGTTAATTTCAAGAGTACTGATTACGCGATCGGAAACCAGCTACCGTAATTTGTTATTGTCTTTAAAGGTACGTCTGGACTTTATTGGCATTTGTAATAAGTCACATCCTCAATGTGTTTTTGGGCCATCTCTGTTGGTAAGTGCATTTCAGTCAGCAATGAGTGCTTTTTCTTTAGGTATTCAAGTTGAAAAAATCGTATTTAAGGTTTTTGAACAACAAGTAATGGTGAACCTTGAGAGCCTATATAAAGGCTTGAATGAGATATTGATACGGCATGGTATTTTGCCAAAGGTTGATCTGTCTAAAATGGGTCTCAGTAAACCGGCAAGGGCCAGTAAAAAGTCCACTCCAAAGATTGATAAAACGCTAGAACAAAGCGATTACAAAGCACCACCGGCTAGCGTCTCTTCAGGTAGTTCTAGTTCAGGTAGTTCTAGTTCAGGTAGTTCTAGTTCAGGAAGTTCGAATTCAGGTAGCCCTAGTTTAGGACGTTCGAATTCAGGCTTGGCTAGTACAGGAGCCAATCATACCGCTTCTGCTCAAAATAATAGTGACACGCCTGCACATGGTTTGAGTCATTCTGAGCAGTTTCAGCCTCAGCAGGAGAGTACATTAGTTACATCACCTCCTTTCATGAATGCAGATGTTCCCTTCGGCATTCAAAAGAATGAAAGCGATGCTAGCTTTAAACAGAATCAAGAAAATGCCCAGACTGCGCTTACCAATGCTGTTGGCTTGATGCGTTCTTTAAGAGCTAAGGGTGGACGGACTTCGGTAGGATCACAGGGAGCGTTGGGCTCACCAAATACAGGCGCTGAGAATGCGGCAGCGGCAACAGGAGAGCATGTCCCCACCCAACAGTACTCTCATGATGAACTAGCAGAAGGCTTATCAAACTTACAGGCAGCCTCTATTCAGACTGTTCCAAGCGGTAACACTCAGGAAGAGCCGCTCAGTTTAATATCCCGAGTTAAAGATAACCTCATAAAGTCGGATGAGGCTGAAAAAGGTATTGATGAGGATCATCAAGCTGCGATTGATGTTGTCGATCGCTTTTTCTTTAGTATGCGGAAAAATCCAAGGATAAGTACTGAGGCGAAGGAGCATTTATTCAAATTGGAAGTGCCTGTTTTGAAGGTCTTGTTAAAGGATGAAAACTTCTTCGAGGATCATAGTAGTTCAGTTCGAGCGGTTATGAATCGTATTGCGCAACTGGGGGCAAAAGGTTCTAGGCTCAACCCTGCCAGTAGTAAAAGGGTACGAGAGTTAGTACATAAAATTGTTGAAGAGTTTGAGCAGGATACCGGGGTATTCGATTATGTTCTGGATGAACTGAACACCATTACTGAACGACACAATCAGTTGTATGTTAAAAATGTGCAGAGAGTAGCGGCCGCTGCAGAAGGCGTGCATAAGGTCGAAGAGGCTAAAGTTAGGGTGGCTCAATCTCTCAACTCATTATTGCAGGGTCGAAGTGTGCCATCAGCCGTGCTGACTCTGATAGAGGAGGGTTGGAAAGACCTCCTGAGTCTGATTTATATTCAGGAGGGCGAGGATAGCAAGGCGTGGCGTGAGTACTTAGCTGTGATTGAACGTTTAATTGAATTTGGTAACGATCCTTCAGCCTCGTTTGATATGAAAGCAGTAATCCCTAAAGTTCAAGAAGGCCTGAAGCGTGTGTCTGGGGGTAACGAGCCTTCCAATAAAGTTCGTGAGGCACTGAAGTCGCTTATTCAGCTAGCACCAAAAGGTCAGCAGTCGATGGTGCAGGATAGCCTTCAGGAAGTGCCCGAAACTGAAGATGATGTCACTCGCCGTAATATTCAGAAGTCAAATGAGTTAAAACCGTGGATTCTGCGCGTAAAAGCAATCGAAGCAGGTACCTGGCTTCAATTGAAGCGAGAGGGTGATGACCCACAATATATGCGTTTGGTTTGGGTGGCAAAGGGTTATAACAAGTTTGTCTTTGTTAATCATCAGGGGATGAAAGTTATTGAACTGGGTTTATTTAAATTTGCCGCCTACTTAAAAGAAAAACGGATTATTGTTGAATTGGACTATGAGCTCCCTATGGTAAATCAGGGGCTGGATGACATGGTCAAAAACGTATATGACAAGTTAGCCTATGAATCTACGCACGATGAAGCATCCGGGTTGATTAAAAAACCTGAGTTTTGTCGGCAGACTAAGGTGATGATGAAATCGGGTAAAAGAACCGCTTCTTGTAGCCTAATTTATATTCGCTTTGTGACAAGCGATGAGCGCGCTGAGACGGCTTCACCATTAAGTCTTGATGATGCCCAGGCTAAAAAAGTGGTCACTATTTTAAGTGCCTTAAATGAGGGGGAATGTGTTTTAGGGCGAGTGAGTACCTGTGATTTCGTATTATTCTCGGTAGGCCCTGAACTGGATAATTTGTATGCGCGCGCCCAGAAAGAGTTAGGCTTACTGTGTCAGCATGTAGAATTTCAGGATCATGAGCTGGATGTCTGTCTAGGTGAAAGTCGCGCGCACTTAGGTTTTAATAATCCTGAGTCGATGATTCGTCATGCCTTGAAACCGATTAGTGAACACATGGCAAGCCAGTCTCAAAAAGATCAAGAGATAGAACTCTCTGATTCTGTTTATAGCGTAACGGACAACTCACATATAGATAAGGGAGCAGTTCAAAATACAAGTACCTCAGATGCCATAAGTAATGAGACAGGCCTTATTCCAAGTGAAGGTAGTGCTGAAAATGAAGCTAAAATTCCAACGTTAGAGCCTGTTTTTATTAGTGAAGGTATGATCGATGAGGCGGCGAATACTGCTTTAGATAAAGTAGTCTTCGAGGACCTGTCATTCGAGATCTACATGCAAAAAGCTAAGTACTTGAGTAATAAGGTTGAAGGGAAGGTTAATGCAAAGACAGACGCTTCTTCTGATGCTGAATGCCAACAAACAGAACTTCCGGGTGATCATGTAAATCTGATGTGCTTTCTGAAAGGTAGCGCTGAAATCTATGAGCCGGAAGATGAGATGAACTCCAGGAGCCTCGATACTTGGTGGCTTCAACAGTTGCTTCGTCTTCATAAGGAACGTCACCCTTTATGGGATGGTATTGATTATGTTCGAGTAAAATTGAGCTGTTATGCATTTCAGGACTCTGAATTTACAGAGCAGTTGTTATCGCTATTAGAAACAGCTTGTTTAGATGCCCGAAAGATATGTTTTGACCTCTATGATTGCTCAGGAATTCATGATATTCATGATGCCTCGCTTATGATGCGACAATTGACAAAAGCAGGGTTCCGTTTCTGTTTGGATCAATTTGGTTCAGAGCGTTCGCCTTTCGCACTACTGAAGGTGCTGCCTGTTGAAATGATAAAAATAGACGAAGCTTTTATGGCTACTTTAAACCAGGAAGATGGTGACGAGGTCGCTGCAGATTCAATTGTTGAAATCGCTCATTATCTAGGGAAACAGGTGCTGGCGACTTCTGTTGATAGCGCTATTTGCTTACAGAAAATGAAGCATTTGAAAGTGGATTACGCTCAAGGAACGACAGTTTCTGAGCTTGAATTGCTATAGTTCCGTTTAGTTATTTTGTATATAAGCTGCGCTCGAAAACCACCTTGTTAAGCCATAATCTAATGGATTAACAGCATTCAACTTAAAGAGGCATTCCCAATCGTGGAGGCGGTGAGCGGTACATGTTCTCTAGAAGTATAAATAGTGTTGTTATGCCTTACCCTCTTGCGAGAAAAAACGTCGACTTTTTAGATCCGCATTTCATGGCTATTCTTTAGACCGAATTTCATAGCTATGTGTAATTTCGACGCCGCCTTTCTCCAGCATGATCGAGGCTGAGCAGTATTTCTCGGCAGATAGCGAAACTGCGCGCTTAACCAAGCTATCTTTCAGGTTTTCACCCGTGACAATAAAATGAATACGTATATTGGTGAAAACACTAGGCACTTCATCCGCACGATCCGCTTCGATTTCCGCATGACAGTCACTGACGTTCTGACGTGATTTTTGAAGAATGCTCATCACATCAAATGACGTGCAGCCTCCTAGACCCAGAAGTAACATTTCCATTGGGCGGGGGCCCAGATTTTTACCGCCATGATCCGGTGGGCCATCCATAACAATCTCATGGCCGGAGCCAGATTGACCCACAAATTTCGCGTCGCCACCCCAGTTTATTGCTACTTTCATTGCGTTTCCTTTCTGATCACTTTAATCGGATGATTGGATTTGAGAAGCTGTTTACAACATGTTTTGGCAGGTTAACATAAATACCTATTTAATTATCCATGTAGAATTGAATTTTTGATCTATACTTTTTTTAAAGATCAATGAGTTACTTCCTGCATTTTGTAGAAAAAATGCTTTAAAACAGGTTCATGTATAAAAAAACTTGTTCTTGTCTTGTTCTTGAATAGAAATGTAGTAGGCTAGTCGCAGGTTTGTGGGGGTGATCCTTCATGCCTAGCTAAAATACCTAACTACAGGAAGTAACGCTTTACGATAAGTAAGCAAATAAAAAGGTAAATAGAATGTCCACGATTTTAAAACCGATAGAAAGTAAAACCAAACACTTAGACTACTTTCTATCGCAATGCCACCGTAGAAAATACCCTAGTAAAAGCACCATCATCTATGCGGGTGATAAGAGCGACTCTTTGTTCTATATCATCAAAGGTTCTGTTACGGTCATTATTGAAGACGATGACGGGCGCGAGATGATCATGGCTTATCTTAATACCGGCGACTTCTTTGGTGAGATGGGCCTTTTTGATAACATGGACTCTCGAAGTGCGTGGGTCAAAGCCAAAACTGAGTGCGAAGTAGCTGAAATTAGCTATTCAAAATTTCGGGAAATTTCTACGCAAGACCCTAAAATTCTTTATTTTATTGGCGAGCAAATGGCAAGCCGCTTACGACAGACGACACGTAAAGTGGGCGATCTAGCCTTTCTAGATGTCACCGGTCGAGTCGCCAGAACCTTACTGGATTTGTGTAAAGAACCTGATGCGATGACACATCCAGACGGTATGCAGATTAAAATCACCCGCCAGGAGATTGGCCGAATCGTTGGCTGTTCACGCGAAATGGTAGGT